>Ga0209716_1002608_pt1 | contig 11712 bp, 4 predicted proteins | sample COGITO_mtgs_1205_FD_184811 | JGI IMG/M metagenome (GOLD analysis project Ga0209716, IMG submission 184811) | Pelagic marine microbial communities from North Sea - COGITO_mtgs_120531 (SPAdes) (version 2) | ecosystem: Environmental > Aquatic > Marine > Epipelagic ...
CATCGATAGTAGCACTAAAGTCTGCTCCTTGATCGATTGTTATATTTGCTTTAATTGCCATCTTTTTTCTCCAATAGATACTACAGTTATTTATAAATAATAGAACAACCCTATATGAACTAATTGGAATACTTATGTCAAGAACAAAGTACTTAAAATTCGGAGCTAGAGCAGACAAGAATCTATCTGATCTGGATAGTGCTCCTGCTGCCCTGAACAACATACTAGATAATCTGTCTAGCGAACTGGACGATGATGGGAATAGTCTAAACTTTAGTTCTGCTGATTTAGACGGATTACTAAACCTCGCAAAAACTGGGATGGCTACTGATCTTAGTGTTGATGGGAGACCCGTATATCTGGAGTCTTTAGCAGGAACAAATGTTCAGGCGACTGATTCGTCTAATACTTTGATTGATGTTTCTCCTAGAGTGACATATCAGGACTACATAAACAACTATAGAGCTGTTTTAGGTAATCCTTTGTGGACTTCTGGTGGCTCTGGACCCGCAGCCACATTCATTCCATCAGATAGATTAAATGCAAATACTACTGACAATGTAGGCAGCATTATAGCTTGTGATCCAGGCAACACCCAGGGTGGTGGCGCACAGGATTTAACTGTAGGAAACAGATATAGAATAGAAGTGCTGGCGACCATTAACCAAAACGGGTGGAACGATATAGCTGGTACTGTTGGTGTGACATACGCTATAGGCAGCATATTCACTTGTGCGGTCACTGTTTCTGATGCTATTGGTGATGGAAATCACAACACTGCGGCGTGTAGAAATGTCACATTGCCTAATGGTAACTCGGGCACAGCAAACGCAAATGCTCTAACCTCGAATCAGTTGTTCACCACAAAGATAGATCTTTCGTTGAACGATATAGTGGGCCCAGAAGATTTTTGGACAAACGGGGACTTCATATTCAGTTATAAGCTACATAAATCTTTTTCTGATACAGAGGGTGGGATACAGTGGACAGGCTATCAGTCTGGTCGTTTTTTTGTGGGATGGAAGACCACAGGATTCTTCATTATAGAAGAGGATGTCAACAACGATAACAACTGGACACTGCTGAAAGCTGTGACAAGTAGTGCTTATAAGACAGCATACAATGTAACTTGGGAAACTGTTGACTCAGCTACTGTGATAAAATTTGGTGACTATACAGACTTCACTAGAGTATGTCAGGGAATGTTAATAGAGATAGGCGGCACTCAATATGCTGTGGAAAAAACGTACAGATCTTATTCGGTAACTGCTAGTGCTTACGAGTACTTTGCTTCTCTGAATGAGGATGTTGGTAGCACTGATAGCAGTGGATCTATTCAAACATTTCTTGCGGATACTAATGTTTCGGAGCTTGATACTGGTACTCTTCCCCTCACTCCAGTTACTAGGGGTGATAGGCGCCGTGTGAGATATACAGTTTTCTGGCCTACTGTGACTAACAATCAAACAATTGAGCGTAAATATTTTAATGAATATGATCCAAGCAATAGTGGCGATCTGAAATTTAGCTACTTCTATGCAGACGATGGAGCAAGTGACGTTGATGGACAATACTCATTCAAATATTTCTACGATAACAGGGTTAATTTCACACAGCAAAAAATGTCTACAGATATTACTGTATCGGACACACTATCGCTAGAGTATACTCCACCTCAGATTATAACAGACACATTTGTTGATTATTCGAGTAACCAGATATCTAGAAAACAAGTGCAAATACAAAACTCCAGTGGGTCTATTATAGGAGCCACTGTGATATCTCAGACATTTAATGGAATTTCTGTCGGTGACTGGGTTGTAGTTTGTAATCAGGCCTCGGGCGCAGATAGGGGCACAGACTCCGCTAATTACCATGCCTTCCAAGTAATTGAGAAGAAAAGTAACTCTAATATATTTTTAGATCCAAGCTACACGACTATGGGTATACCTGAACACACGGTCCACGATGTCTTGTTTGTTAAAAATAGTGGATTGAAAGGTATATTCCAGAGTTTGCCGGTACTGATTGGAACTAATCAATCTATTAGACAAGTTCACTATGATATCAATAGTAGTCTGAATCGTTCAATGGATCGTAACGTATTATTAGATATTGCTCAGGGAGATCTTGGGTTTAAAGTAGAATTTGATACACTTAATGCGGCAGCTAATCACGTCTCACATGACCATCCATTCTACGCAAAAACAGTGACACCCGGTTCGACAAGCACTGTGGTTACATGGGAATCTCATGCTAATTACTTAGCAGATTCAACCGCCAATACGCTTAATAGTGAGAATTTCGGCACATCGCCTGCTGGTGGTCAAAATGGAATAATTGCAGTTTATTCGAGTAGGGGATTAGTTGATACTAGTTCTTCGCATGAGTGTGGTGGTGTCTATGGACTAGAGGTTGTCGTTCCACCTGGGGGTGCACCAGCAAACTCAAATAGTACTGGCGGTACTAGAATATACGTTAAGTCTCTAGACGGAGGAGTAAATCAGATTGGTTATTACGTTTACTTCGTAGGGAGCGATCCCGCCGCTCCAGTGATAGATCAGTATGATATTGGAGGAAACTCGGCCCTGATAGCGTCTCATAGTGGTGCCGGCGCAAGCGAACCATATATAGAAATAACTGCCAGCTTGCCACTTAATGCAGACATCGCCTCGGGTACAACTATAGTTGTCGTTCCAAGTGATAGTTATGGTGGAGATCTCGCTGAACTTAGAAAGAATAGAGAGTATTGTGTTATTCCACTAAATACTGCTCCTCCATTTGCGAGTACGAATAATGGCCTAGAAACAACTTCTACATATCTAAACTTAATGGTTTCCGAACTGGAGTTTAGTACGATAGATGTCAAGGTGGCTTCTAGCAAAGTTGTGGATCTGGAGTCCATCACTTGGGACGGAGACGGAATCCCAGATAAGAAAATGTCGATACAGCATAGTACCGACACTTATAGCATACTTATAAACTCGGACACTTATAGTTAAGTTATACTACCTTCTTTGTTAGGATGTAGTATTGCTCTCCATTAACGATAATTGGTAGTTTATGCGTGTAGCTTGCTATAGTGTTAACTTCGTCGGCTACTTGTTGGACTATAGTGTCTTTGGCTGTATTTGTTTTCAACAGATCAACAGCACTAGCACTATTACTAATGACAAGATCCTTGACTCTAACTGATTCAGTAGGTGTGACGGATCTGAGTGCGCCACCAGAGATAAAGCTAGGTGTGCTTCCAGTCTCGACTGTTTCCCAAGGGTTCTCAGTCCCAGAAAATGCACGAGTCTTGTTTCCGTCTATTGATATGAACAAACCAGGCGGAGTCGTGGCCTTTACTCTTGTCGTACTGGTTCCACCAGCTACGCCAATTTTGGCTATGAATTTATCCCCTAAGGCCCACGCTGCTCTACTCTCTCCTGATAAAGTATTTAAGAAGGATACAGTCGCATTTCCTCTGGTAGTTATTTCATACTCTTTACCAACTACTAGTGCAAACTCCAGGGTTCTGGGATATCCTATCTCTATTGCATCTGTATTCTCTATCTTCATTAGGCCATTGAGTCTAAATCTAATATCAAATTGGTTATCTAGGTAGTTGAGGGGCGTCCTAGATCTCTTATACTTAACTCTTCCGACAATGTTCCCAATGTAAGAGATCTGTTCTAGTGGGGTGAGTGGTACATCGTCTTCGTCACTAGAACCCTCTTCTCCTAAAGATACAGTACCACCACCGTCTGCCTCATCATTTGTGGACAACTTTTGAATCTTCATATTACCTATATTATCACTGGTGATAACGTCTGATCTAGTTAGCGTCACGTTATCTATGTCTGCACTAGGTAGCGCACTCAATATAGTATTAATGTTTAGTATTGTTGGTGGGACTGCTGTATCTGTCGCTGCTATAATCTGAAAGACGTTTTCGCCATTGCTGTTATGTACTTTGTATGAATAGTCTACTGCGCCACTAGGGGCAGTGATAGAGAACACTGTACCTGATGATAAAGCAATCTTGTTTAGACCAACAACTCGCAATGAGTCACCGTTAGGGATACCGTTTTCTGTGGCGTTGTCGTAGAAGTATTCAAAATCTTTTCTAACGTATACTTCTTTAGCTATGCCCCCTAAACCAGTATCTGAATCGCCATCACCAGTGGCAACAAATAATTCTCCGACTGATGCGATAGAGTTTGCGCCTATTGCATTCCAGTTGTGACCATCACCCAGGTCGATAATCTTATACTTCTTACCCGATACGAAAGTCCCAAAGAATATATCTACATTGATAATTTCATTTTGGTTGTTCTTAAGTGTGCTTGTGAACCTAGAGTTGCCATCAAACAACAAGATATCTTTACTTATGTTTATCCCGCCGAGATTATCAAGTATAGACCTATCTGAGGGAGTTGTATCACTCTCTACCAAGTTTAGATTTTTTACAAATCCTTGAGCCATGACATTTTCCTATGCATCGAGTAGTATTGACCAGCCAGCATTACGTAGAGCCGCTAGTTTATTAGCAGAAGATAGATCTCCTGATGAGTCATCGTCAATTATTGCAGATAGACCTAAGGAATCTCCCGAAGTAACAGTCTGTCCCAAAAGGTCTATAACAACTCCTCCTCTTTTTCTTAGAAGATAGTTAGCATATAGATCACTAATCAAACTCGTCGCCGATGATGCCGGTAGATTGTTGTTTCTAAGATTAAGTGTTGTGATATATTTATTAAGCGATAAAGTGCCGGACACATATTCTGATAGCTTATTGTTTTGTAATCTTATATTATCTATAACAGGGCAATCCGAGAAGTCTGGAATAGATCCAGTAAGCAAATTATTGTTAGCCCAAATTCTTTTGCATACTGGTAGGGTCATTTTCGGAAACTGGCCGGGTATGCTATTATTTTGTAGATATATGTATTGCATTTTAGCTAGGTTCCACTCGGGTAGAGTCTCATCTAGTCCTGCTGTTACTACTTTATCGTACCCATCTGGTCTAACTGTACCAGTTCCATCTATTGATGAGAGATCAGGTGGAGATGGGGCATTGAAAGAGAAATTGGCGTAGCTGGTGTCGTATGGGTACCTGTATTGATTAATGTCTGTTTTGTTTTGTCCAGTAATCGAGTTCCAATCAGATAGAGACGTGGTCCCTACATCAAATATTCTATATCTTTTGTTTTGTACAAGGGGAACAGTTGCAACAGGCACAGAAGTTGCTATAAATGCGTCTCCTACTGCGGGCACAGTGCCACCACTTGCACCCTGAGCCTCTCCAGTAAATGCATTGACGTTTGTCCACCCAATGTCTTTCCACATTTGCACTGTATTGTTAGACCTGTTGCTCTGATTCGATGGGTCATAGAAAGATATAATAGTGTGTCTAACTCCCGGTTGAGCCCATCTAGCATTAAGTGTAGATTTATTTCTAGCTCCACTAAAATAATAAAGCTTTTGATTGTTTGTAAATTCAGGAAGCTTGCCTGTAAGGCCACCATCAGCACAATAGAGAACAGTAAGCTCAAGGTTATTGTCTAAGTTAAGACTATTGTCGCCATCTACAAACCTGATACAAGCCCTATCAGTGTTATATACATATAGTTTACTAAGACTTGATAGTTGTGTGAGAGACTGTCCAGTGTGACCAGTACTACCATCTATCCCTAGAATATCGTTACTTGAGTTCCCATAGGACCATCCTGCGATATAGATATTTCTAATCTTCTTAGTGTTTGAACCGAACGTCGAATCATTGAGTCTACCATCCAACCATGTATATCTTATATCGATATAATCTAGATCAGGCTTATTGTTGAACATAGCATTTGTTCCCCAATCACCCATAGCATTAGTACCCAAAACGTCGAATCTGTATAGGGATGTACAGTCATCAAATTTACCATCGACAGTTTTTTCTGCTCTTCGGTATGAATTTTTGATAGAGTGTCTTTGGTGTGTATATTCTGTAAGATTTGACTTACCACTCATATTGATCACGTTGTGACCACCCAAAGAGGATCTGTTGTTTGTCGATGAGAATTTCACTAAATCGGTACTTCTAATTGTTACCGCTCTTTCCGCAGAGATCGCAGTCATAATAGCTGTTGAAGCCGAAGACGTATGAGGACGCTCTGCATTACAAACTAGGCGGGTATTCTGTAAGTTAAGCTCAAGCAATTTAGAGCTAGATGTAATCCCTATAGGTAAACGATTATAAGAAGATTGATGGTCAATTGTATATTTTTTTATACCAATAGTATCATCATACAATATGTTACCTGAAGCATCACAGGCCTTAAAGCAATGTGCGCCCGGTTCTCCTGTACCAGAAACTAGCGCACTCAACTGAGTCGCTCCCAAAAAGACTTCGTATCTGTTACCAGCACCCTCGGCCTTAAGAGTATATACAGTATTTGGAACTAGTCCCCCATTTATGACGCCTGTAGGATAGTTAGTTGGCAATTCTATTGTGCCAGCGTTATCATAAGCACCGTTTAGATACTTGACTGTAGCTAAGGCATTAGCACTAGGGGTGCCATCATACAATTTGAACGCTACTGCACTATCAATTATTATCTTGGTCGTAGAGTAGTTGTAAGTGTCCCAGTTATTGAAACCAGTGTTGGCCTTAGTCGTATCGACAACTGCGGGCATAACTTTTCCACCAGTCATTCTTCTTCTTAGATCACTACCATAGGTTACACCCATGCTGAAATTTTCTAAGTTGACGTATTGTGTTAAGTCTACCTCAGTAGAGTCTTTGAAGCATCCATTAGCAGTTATCTTTTTCATTGTTAGTGGAAGTCTATTCAACTGTGCATTTGCAGTTGAATATAACGCATTATCATTATTAGTTAAATTTGTACTACCCTGTAGAGATAACTCTGCTCTGGCTAGATTGTTTCCAGTGAGATTTATCTCCTCAAGTGTCGGTGCTAACCCTGCGGTAGACGTAAGTCCATGCTTTGCGGCACCAACTGCCTCAATATCATCTCTAAACTCAGGTATAACTGCTAAGTCATTCTTTTCAAAACTTAATATCTTCAGGTTGGGTAGACTAACATTAGTCCACTGTGAGATATTGGCCTCAATTATCTTGAACTGCTCTATCTTGCTTGGATTGTAGAAAAACTCTATTCGTCTAGGTCTTGATTGAGAGTCTCTAAATGCATATATTGCAGGATTAGATAACGTCCCTGTTCCAACACTACCTGGATTTGCTGGCGTTCCATCACCACTATTAAACACAGTTGCAGAGTTATCTAAGTTGGTCACTCTCCATGTTATGGGAATTGTAGATCCACTACTATCTTGTATGCCAACTACACTAGCTGTAAGATCACAGTCTCTAAATGCAGATTCAAATACTAGAGGTATACCCTTCATCGCTAAAACATTTTGCTCCACACCGTTGAACTTCATTTTTAAGATATGTGTAGGAACTTCTGCCCGAAATGATTTTTTTAACGGCGTTTTAGTTGTTGCAATGGAGGAGTAGCTTACAGTACCCTTCTTAGAGTTTACTTCACCACCATAGAATATAATACTATCTGGAGTAGCTTCTGGGCCTATTGGAGACCAAGATGATATTCTAGACGTAGAGATGTCAGCCTTTTTCTCTTTCCATTTATTATTTTCAATAGTACTGAAGTCTAGATAGTTATACTTTATCGCAGAGCCAGCTAACTGAGAGTTGATTATAGTATTAAAGTTCATCGGTACTGTGATGTCTGGCAAAGTGTCAACCAGTTGTCCAGTCTTCTGTGCAGTAGCAAGCATACCAGAAAAGACCTTTTCCTGATCTTCGGTAAGATTTGCCATAGTATGAAAATCTTTAATATCTACGTTTACGCTAGTCAGACCACTTATAAGATTTAAGTCCTCTATATTCAGGCCTAAGTTTCTTAACGCTTCGACTGGATCGTCAACGTCAATCATTCCTTTAGCTATGTTCAAGCCTCTGTATATTGGCATTATTGTTCCTTGGCTGTCAATGTCATCTGAATTACTCCACTATTATTAGATAGTGACGTTGCTTTAAGATATATGGCCTTATCATTTAAAAGACCTCTCGATACACCTCTACGATCTGTTTCGAATATGTTGTCTAGAGGTATCTCCGTAGGATCATCAGCACCAACAAAAAACGATGATATATTAGTGCCCGGTCTAAGAGGCTGTAATGTTGATGTATCATATTTACAAGATTCTAATCTTTCAACAGTATTAAACGCACATGGAGTATCTTCATCTCCTAGAGATCCATAATTTTCAATAGATATATTCGGATTAGATTGCGATGACTCAGTTATAAGTTGTGGATTATGCGTCTTAACTACACCATCGGCAGTGATCTCTTCTATAACTATACTATTTATAACTGCGTTATTTTTTAGTGCAAACACTGGATAAAAGGGTTGCGCTCCAAACGGCACTATCTTTAATATCTCAAACTTCTTGTCAGTAAATCTAGCGACTCCTGATTCAGTCCTAGACTCTAACTTCCAATCATCTCTTAGCGTAAGAGTTTTAAGCTGAATAGTGCCGGTACTTAAATCAGCAATTAGATTTTGCTCAGTGCTTCCATTTCCAAGACTTGCATAGAAATAGTTATTACCTGTGCCAGGTCTAAATACCTTACTTTCAAAGAATTTTCCAGTCCCAACAAATTCAGTTCCTATTTCGGCAGAGTCGTCAAGCGTGACTGATGAATCGTCAGGCCCAGAAACATTGTTTCCGAATGTCACCTTATAGAATTCACCGGCAGGATAGCCGGTATCTGATCCATCTGAAAGTACTACAGGATTAGTGTCTGCAAGTTGATAATCAAATACCCCAACCTCTCCCTCAACCGCCTGTATTCTTCCTGCTTGAGATCTATTGGCTGTATTGGGATATCCTTGCCATGTTACAGGGCTTTCATTAAGACGAGGATCTGTATCGAATTTGTACCCGTATGAAGAGTCCCACTCTAAATCAGTTGCTCTTTTAATTGCATCATAGTGTGCAGAAGCATGGCTAAATTTTAGTAGAGGATACTCGTTTATATCAAAACTTTTGAATGTGTCGGGACTAGAAGATGTTTTAAATTCAACCTTCTCCTGACCATCATTAGTGCCGGCATCAATTGGAAGATACGGAGTTACTGTTATACCAAAATCTGCAAAATGTCTAGATGAATATGTACCATCTCTAGATATTGGATTCAGCCAATGAATTTTAAACTTATTTGAATATATCGGAGTTTTTGATGCGACTATAGTATAGAAGCCACTTAGCTTACCCGAAAAAGAATCTTTAGTCTTGGGGTCAACATAGCTGATTCCGTCACCCTTTACTCCCCTGCTTATACTTTGAGCAGTCAGTTCATACTTAGCATCACGATCTACCATTAATATACGGCTACTTCTATTATCGGCAAATGATCCATAGTCTACATATGCGCCATAAACACCATCAGCGATAATCTTTGCTTTATCATCTTGTGCGTTTAGTTTTTTCAATACTGTTGCTGTACCAGTACTCGTGACAGAAGTCCCTGTGAAGTTGGTTTGTAATATAATCTGACTATTACTTCTAGATGCGACTAAATATTCTGCCCCATTAATGACTAAAGTGTCACCTCTATATATGCTAGTGGCATAAGATGTAAAGTCTCCATCAACATTTGGTGATCCGTCTGTAATCGTCAGACCAGTCAATTCTGGATTGGCTATTGATGCAATACTGACAGTGGTAGGACTTTCAAATTTAAAGTCTAGGTATCTAGTGTCTGGATGATCACCAGAACTCACTATGCTAGGAGAAAGATTAAAATGTATTCCGTCAGGCGATCCCTTTATCTCTTCTATGTCAATTCTACATGGCTCTGATGCGCTGACTGAGACCGTGCTAGGATAGCATTTTTTACTGTTGGGTACTTTTACGCCGTCTCTATTTAATATATCGTTTTTGGGAAGTATCCCTAGAATTGCTGTATTAGTTAAGAATGGTTTCGAGTCAACAGTTGTTGTTGCAAGTCTCACTGTTCCCTCGTCTCCACCGTCAACATAATAGCTACTACCGTACTTATATACGAACTGCGGGGCTTTCATTGTAGACGAATTACTACAAGAAGTAAGGTACTTAAACTTGAAGTCTGGATTATTGAGTACGGGTTTACCTAGTCCATTCTCGATTACGAATGTGTGCATTAGTACCCATCTAGCTTCTCCGTTACCAACAGGAACATACGCATAGAATTTTGCTCCGATTGCTCCGTACCAAGAGAACTCAATCTTGTACATTGTCACATCTTCAAAAGATAATATATAACCAGAATCTCCTGATCCTAATAGAGAATCTCCGTTAAATCTACTTCTAGGTATGACTGTCTCATGTAAACCCTGAGAATTATTTACACCCTTAACATAAACTACATCTGTAGATTGATCGGTAGTCCTTAATCCCTGACGAACGAGGAGATCATCGGGCATCCGTATCGTACTTCTTCGTATGATATTGAACTGGCTTCCCTTTAATTGAAACATATACTCATCAGTTTCATTAGAGCATCCCCACTCCAGAACACTTGCTAGAGATGTTGGATCAGCTTTCATTCTAGTCCCGAAAGTGAATCCACTAGCCCTACCAGGTTGATACCTAAAAGATCTTTTACTTTCAAGTATTGCGAATCTATCTCCAAGCGGAGATCCACCCGGTCTACATTGAGTTTTAGCAAAATTAGATAGAATGTCGTAGTCACCAGTTTGTTTATAGTCTGTGATAGCGGTGTTTAGAGGCGGCCAAGTGTCCAAGTTGTCCCTAATCAAATCAAGGAAATATGTCCAAGATTCTATTTGATCATAGCATAGTTGCTCGTCTTCGTTTGCATACTTAACATCATGGAAGCCACCACTCCCAACAAATGCGCCGCCGCCACTAGGGTCCCATGTGATGTTAAGTTTATTATCATCACTATCTACGATATATGCAATGTCATCACTTATAAAAAACTTTTCTGCGAATGTTAAATTAATAGTTGCGAATGTGTTGTAGAAATATTTACCCAGAGCGATGAAGTTCATATATAGTATAAACTGATCTGTTGGGTTCTGCTCTCGTCTTTCTACAGGTCCTCTGGGGTAGCTATATTGTGATGGGTATTGACTTAAATATAATGCTTGCTCTGTAGACCCCTCGTAAAACCTAGGTTGACTTCTCCTACCATAGATAGGATTCATTTTTTGATACCACTGATAAGGATTTCTGTTATCAGAAAAGTTGTATGTACTCCACTGCTCTTCATCTAGGCCATATGTTGCAACATCAGCAAATAGACTTAATTGCTCCTCTGCTCTAGGGACACCTAGTAATGAAGAACTTACGTCAGAAGTTTCTGAAAATTTCTCTTCAACTTTAAGATACCCGCCATCAAATTCACCATTATTCACATGAACAGATAATGCGTTTTGTGCTGACGTAAATGCGCCTGAAGCAGCCTCCTCTTCTGTTACAAGAGGATTGCCTGCGGCATCAAAAAGCTTTGTGCCCTCGATGTCTACAAGTTGTGTAAACTGCTTCGTGACTGGAGCCGGTATCTTGTCCAGTCCAACCTTTATCTGCTTTCCCATAAACTACTGCTCTTCCCATGTTACACCCAAACTTACGAATTCCTCATCACCTGTTGACAACTCTTCCGAGTCAACTGCAAAATAG
>Ga0209716_1002611_pt1 | contig 11700 bp, 5 predicted proteins | sample COGITO_mtgs_1205_FD_184811 | JGI IMG/M metagenome (GOLD analysis project Ga0209716, IMG submission 184811) | Pelagic marine microbial communities from North Sea - COGITO_mtgs_120531 (SPAdes) (version 2) | ecosystem: Environmental > Aquatic > Marine > Epipelagic ...
TTTTTGCTAAAGAATGGTCTTATAAATATGTAACTCAATTTTATACAGATGAGACTCTTACGACTACATGGACACCAATTCAAACCGCTGGAACTTGGCATTCGTATTCAGGTAGAGGAACAAGCTCGGCTGATATAGGTGCAGAAAATTCGAACAACCAAAATGACAACAGTACCGTTGATGCTGGCAACTTAAGCAATAACAATCTGTTAAACGAAAGAAGATGGATGGCGGAGTTTGACGCTACTGGTAAAAAGGTAAGTGGTACCGCTGTTCCTTCTACTGGAGAAAGTGCCTAATAATTTAGGTGAAAATACACTATAACAAGTAATAATATAATATGGCTGGAGTAATAGAAGTTAAATTTTTTAACAGTTTTATACTGAGAAAAACTCTTGGTGCGTCAGATCTTCCTGTGTGGAATGGCTCTAGAGGAGATGGCACGTATCCACCAGATGCAAATCCAGCCGTATCTAACGACGCTAACTGGGCTGTTGAAGAAGCTAGAATAACAGGTGGATACAATAATACGCAAACAGATATAGGTGTAAAAGCTTATTTAACTGAAAGCGAGCCTAACGCAGTATTTAAAACCAATAGTATGATATACTCAGGTATATTTAATTCTAGAACCGGTATAAACGATACTAACGTGTTCTCAGTTGGAACAGATATAACTAAAAGTGTAAATCCAGCACATGGTTCTATACAAAAACTATATGCAGAAGATACTAACTTAATAATATTTCAAGAATCCAAAGTAAGTCGTGCTTTAATTGATAAAGATGCTATTTACTCAGCGGAAGGAGGTCAAATATCTACCGTAGGAAACGTTGTTATTGGACCTGTTACTGCTTATGCTGGTGATTTTGGAATAAGTAAAAACCCCGAAAGTTTTGCTATTTACGGTAGAAGAAAATACTTTACAGACAAGAATAGAAACGTACTTTTAAGACTCTCTAGTGATGGTTTAACTGAGATATCTAATTATGGTATGTCTGACTTCTTTAGAGACGAATTAAGTACTTTAAATGGCAATGCAAGCACGTCAATTGGTAAAGCTGTAGGAGCTTGGGATATTCACTCAAGCCAATACGCACTGTCTTTACAAAAATATGTTACTCCTGGCTCTACGCAAACTTTTAAAACTATTTCTTTTGATGATAGTGTAAATGGATTTCCTAGTTTCTTTGATTATGCTCCGGATCACGGTGATAGCATTAAAAATGAGTACTATACCATTAAAGACGGTAGCATGTGGCTACATTATAGCCCTACTGCTTTAAGATCTAATTTCTACGGAACTCAATATAAGTCTAGCATACGGTTTATTTTTAATCCTAAAGTTAGTATGTCTAAAGTTTTCAAGACTATTAATTACGAAGGAGGAAATGGCTGGGAGGTTAATTCTTTTAAATCAGATATAACTGGAATAAATAGTGTTGGAGTACCAGAAGGTGCTTTAAATGACGAATGGGGATTAGGAACTAGAGATACAACAGCTTTAGTATATAGTTATAACCAAGGATCATACGACAACTATGGTAATTCATTTCCAACTCAATTAACTCCTCCAATAAACCACGCTGGTTTTGATCGTAAAGAAAATAAATACATGTCTAACTTAATAAACAATAGTCCAGCCGCAGCTGGTGAGATTATGTTTGGAGCCGACATGACAGGTATAAAAGGTTACTTTGCAACGGTAACAATGTCTACAGATAACGTAACTGACGTAGGTGGAATGAAAGAATTGTTCGCGGCATCTTCAAATTATGTAGAGTCGTCATATTAAATTAAATTAAATGGAATTAAAAATACGTAAACTAAAAGAATCTGATTGGGATACTTTAGTTAGTCTTTGGAAAATGTGGCCGGAATGGAAACAGCATCCAACTAAAGATCTTTTACCTGAAAACGGAACAGGAGGTTTTATTGTAGAGAAAAACAACACACCTATTATAGCAGGATTTTTATACACAACTAATTCTAAAGTAGGTTGGATAGAGTGGATAGTTTCAAATAAAAATTACAGAGAAAAAGATAGAAAAAAAGCAGCCGAACTTTTAGTTAGCGGAATAGAACACGTGGCTAAGATAAGTGGTTGTGAGATAATACTTAGTGTAGGAAGAAACAAAGGATTAATAGAAACACATAGAAATCTTGGATATACTATAGATGAAGATCCTTCTTATGAAATATCAAAAAGAATATAAATTATGGCAGTAGTAGCAAGTATAGCAACGGCGGCAGTATTAACCGCTGGAGCGACAGCAGTAGGCGCAGCTCAGGCGGGTAAAGCAGAAAAAAGAGCTAGAAACAACAAAGATAGACTAACTGGAGAATTAGACGCGCTTGAAAACAATAGACAGGATGTTATAAATCCTTACGAAGGCGTCACAGATTTGGGTTCTATGGTTTCAGATCTTAGTGCTATAGCTAGTAATCCTTTTGCAAATCTATCAGTATCTACGGCAGCAGCTGAAATGCAAATAGAAGAAGCTGATATAGCTTTAGCTAATACGCTAGATACGTTAAGAGCTACTGGAGCTAGCGCTGGTGGTGCAACTGCTTTAGCTAGAATGGCGTTAGAAAGCAAAAAAGGCGTGGCAGCTAGTATAGAGCAACAAGAGGCTAACAATCAAAAGCTAGCGGCTAAAGGTGAAGAAAGAGTTCAAGGTCTTAAGTTAGATGAAGCTAAAAGAGTTCAAGGCGGTAAAATAGCTGGAGCCCAAAGACTAGAAGACAAAAAAATTCAAGGAGAAATATACGAATTTGAAACTCAAGAAGGTAGAGACGAACAACAGATGAGTAGAAAACAAGCTCAAATAACTGGAGCTGCTCAGCAACAAGCCGCAGCAACTCAAGCTAAATCACAGGTTATAAGTGCTGGTATTGGCGGATTAACTAGCATGGCTTCTGCTGGTATCGCATCTGATAGAAAATTAAAAAAGAATATAAATAAAATAGGCGAATCAAAATCAGGTATAAATATTTATGAATTTGAATATCTGCATAACGATGTTAGATTTCAAGGAGTTATGGCCGATGAAGTTCCTCAAGCTTCAATTGAGCATGAAGATGGATACAGCATGGTAGACTATTCTCTAATAGACGTAGAATTTAAAGAACTTTAATAGGAATGGAACCAAAGAAAAACAATTTTACCACCATAAACAATGAAGCTAACAAAATATGGAACAATAGCGTATCTGCTTTAGAGCAAACTACTAGTGACTCTATAAGTAAAGCTTACAAGTCTATGTCTTCTTCTCAAAAAGAAGCTGCTAATGTTCAAAAAGATACAGCTTTTAAGTTTTTCAACGACACAGAAGCTGCATTGAAGAACATAAAAAAAGGAGGTATTAAAAACCCATCTTTAGGTCAATTAGGTAATTCTCTTATATGGGGTATATATTACGCTGAAGCAAAACTTGAAAATGCTAAGTCAAAGAAAGAAGCTAATGAAGCAAACAATGCAATACACACTTTAAATAAATCTTTAGAAGAGTTATATGCTGTTATAGAGCTAGGAAAAGATACAGACTCTATGTTTATGGTAGAGTACTTTGGCTTAGAAGATACTAAAAACCCTGGACAACCTGGAGGAATGGCATTGGTGGGAAGAGACACATTGGAGTGGTGCAAGACTATGGTTATCAGAAGCGGCCTAGCTGGAGACAACGCTAAAGAAGAGTATTATGTTGGTAATGATGGAGATATTAGATTAAGATACACGGGTGAAATATTAGATGGTAGAAGTGTTGATCATCCCGCTATACAATGGCTTAGTTATGATCCAGGAGTTATTTTAGATCTTAAAGGAGAGAATATTAAAATGCTACAAGAGCCAAGTTCTATGGATCAAAACGGAGAACCTGTTTCTATACTAGACAAAAGCATGCAATACAATGATGCTTATTTGTTATTAGACAAAAAGTACATGGAGATATCTAAAGATGGTAAGACTCAAACGGAGTTTATACCTGCTAATATGGCTAAAATATTGAACGATACTAAGTCTAGATCCTCTGCTAAAGCAACTGCACTTTTAGCAAAATATGACGAAGCAAATAGAGCGTGGAGAAATAACTTTGGCATGCCAGAGGACCTTATATTCAGTGTCGCTCCTAACGGAAACAACGTAGATAAAAACCAACAAATTGAATTTCAAAAGCTTATGTTTGGTAGTTTAAAACCATTGTTACCTACGGTAGCGGTTGGTGCAACTACAGAGGTGGTTAAAGAAGAAGTACAACCTGAAATGGTTGAAGAAGTAGAATTAACAGCAGATCAATTTAACTAGTATGTATACATATAAAGATAGAGAGTTAACTAAAGAGCAGGTAGATAAACTCGCTGCTGAAAAAGGTGTTGAAGTTGATGTTTTTTTAACTAACAACCCAGATATACAAATACAGGAGGCAGTAGTAGAAACTACTGAACCAGAGGGAAAGACATCAACCACAGAGACGGACACGACTGTGGATGCAACCAAAGTGTCCGATACGGAATCGCTATCGGCAGATGGTTCTTTGGCATACACAGATATAGAACCGTATGAAGATTTTTACAAAAAAGGCACTGAATTCACTAAAGAAGGAGGAGCAGAGTTAAGACAAACAGCTGGAGGAACTTTAGAACCTTTGCAATTAGAAGAGGTTATTGTAACTGGTGAAGATAAAACAAAACAAAAACAAGCTAGAGATTCTCAAATTGCTATATCAGAGTTGTCTAAAGCTAGTAAAATTCCAGAAACAGCAATAACTATGGGAGCTGGAATAGCCGCTACTACGGTTGATATAGCTAAAGGATTTTTAGAATTAACTGATAAGTATGGTGTGGCTCCTATGAATTACGCTATAGGAAGAGCGTTAGGATACGACACAACGCTTAGAAAGGAAGCTGATGCTAGCATTGAAAACTATGCAGCTATTGAAGATGTTACTAATTTGCTTAGAGAATACACTTTAAGGAAATATGATTCAAAAGGAAACGAGCAAGACGTATACGGGCTGATAGAACAAGGAAATTACACTGACGCGGCTGAATTGGCTGCAAATCAAGGTTTTAGTGCGGCTCCTTATTTAGCTTTAAGTATAGCTAGTCCTGTATATGGTAGCGCTTTAATAGGAGCTTCTGTTACTGGGCAAGAAGTTGTAGAAGGTCTTAAAAACAGACCAGAAGCTACTTTATCTGAAATATACGGAGCATCTTTAGCAAAAGGCGGTGTGGAGTTTGCTACTAATGCTATTGGAGGTGGGATACAAAGAGGTATTTTGGGTATTGGTAAAAAATTAGGAACAAATAAGGGAGCTTATAAAAAGGCTGTTGATATTTACACAAAAACTTATTTAGGTAAAGTAGCTGACGTTGGGTTTGGTTTAGCTAAAGGTGGTGCTACTAATTTTGTGGAAGAAGCTTCAGCATCTATAGGTAATGCCATTGTAGATAAAACCGTGTATGGACAAGAATACAGTTCATTGATTAGAAATGCAGTGAACGACGGAATCGTTGGCTTAGCTTTAGGAGCACCTATAGGTGGTGCTGGTGGATTTAAATCTATAGCCAGCAAGCAACAGGCTTTAGAATTTCTTGCGCCAAAAAAATGGACTCAAGATCTTGCTAAACAAAGCATGAGGCTAGCTGAGGCTCAGTTTAATTTAGATAACGCTCCTACGAATAAAAAAGAAAAATTTCAAAAAAAGACTAAAAAAATAGAGTCTATTATTGAAATGAAAAAACAACAATTGTACAATTCTTTCGATGGGTTAACTAAAAAAGAAAAAATACAATATGCTGAAAATTTAGATAAAATTGATTCGGCTCTTGGTGAAATAGGAAACAAAAGATATACAAAAGGTCAGCAAGAAGACGCTCAGAATGATCTTAAAATTGCCACTAAACAAAATGAAGCTTTAGTAGGTACCGAGATGTTTGACGCTAAAATTGAAGAAGATATAGCTAAAGTTTTAAAAAACAGAGAATTAATAGCTGAAGCAGAAGAAAAAGCTAAAGGAATAAAAAGAAAAGATTTAAAAATAGTTTATTTAGAGGAAGCTGATGGAGAGCAAGACGCTATTTTTGAAAAAACTGTAGACGGAAAAACTACCATATATGTTAACAAAAGAGTTGCGGAACAAACTGGACAAACAAATGTTTTAGGTCATGAGCTCTTGCATTACATAACAAATAACGCTTTCGAAACAGACAATGCTTCTGTAGCCCCACTTGTTGAAAGCTTTAAAGAGTACTTAAAAGAAACTCAACCAGATATACATAGGCGTGTTCAAGAAAGAATCGATGCCAACTACACTAACGAAGATGGAAGCATAAAAGAAGGCGCTTTAGAGGAGTATTTTAATGTTTTTTCTGATTTAGTTGCTAAAGAAAAAATAGTAGTAGATGAATCTTTTTCTGATAAAATAAAAAATAGCACAAAAAAGTTTTTAAATGGTTTAGGATTTAGTGGCGTTAAGTTAGACACCGGTAAAGATGTTTTTGATTTTATAAGAAATTATCAAGATAATATATCTAATTTTAAATTTAAACAACTTGATATTGCTCTTGAATCCTCTAAGCTAAAATCTAAAAAAGATAAACAGGTTGTAAAAGAATCTAGATCAACTGTATTAGAAGCTATTAACGAATTAGTTCCGTCTACTGTTAAAACTAAAGAAGAGTTTCAAAGTCCTAAAGTATTCAACAATGTATTTAACTCATTGATAAACGAAGGTGGCGCTATAAACAACTACATAAGATCTAGATCTACGAGTAAGCAAGAAGCTGAAAAAGCTATAGAGTCTGTACAGGATAGAATGTTAAATTTTGATCCTGCTGCTACAAGAAAAGATGGTGGTAAAGTTGGAGTTGAAGGTTTTGGTGAATTTATATTTGCTAACACTAACTTTGGTAAAATGGACGCTAAAAAAGCATTGTTTAAAGAAGGTGAGAAAGCAAGTCAAGAAATGTCACTAGACGCTCCAGAGGCCACAACTCAGTTAGCTGATGAAGTTTCTATAGACGAAACTAAAGTTAAATCAACTACGTCTAAACTCAGAAGAGTTCTTGGAATAAAACAAGATGACGCTATATACGATTTAGCTAAAGAAGTTTCTGGTGAAATACTAAGTGGTGATTTACCTGGTAAAAAAGTTAAGACAGCTATAAACAAAGAAGCTAGAAAAAGTAAACTACGTAAAGCTGTATCTAATCTTATGGGCACTGAAAAAGCTATAGACGAACAGTTTCTTAATAAAAATATATTAGAAATACTAAAAGCTTTGCCAGCATCGGATCTAGTTAAACTAGAAAGAGAAGCTAAAGTAAAAGTATTAGCAGAGCAAGGTCCTAGACTTAATGTTAAAGACGCTAGGGAAGCCGTTAACAAAGGTTTACTACCAAAAGATACTAACTTACAGTCTGGTCCTAAAGTGTCCTCTAAACTACCCACAACGCTTGAACAAGCTAAGGAGTTTTTCACCCAAAAAAGAAAAGCTGGTTTAGTTAATGTTGTAACTGAAATGCTAGTTAAAGATGCTGCTCCTGAAGTTACTAAAGACAAGATGGAACCAGCTAAAAGAGCTAAAGTGTTGTCTGAAATAGATAGAAAGCCTACATTAAAGTTTAGTTATAGTGATATAGCTGCATTAAAAGTAAACAACGATGCTAAAGGTCAACCTTTGTTTAGACCGTCTAACGTTAAATTAGTTAGAAAAGAAATAATGAAGCTTTTCGGCGTTGACTATGTTAATAACAAGGATACGGGAAAATCGTATTCCACTAGAGACCGAAATGCTAAGCTTCCTGAAAATATAGCTAAAACACAAGGAGAAACTTTTATTGAAGGGTCTACAAGGGTTGTTGGGGATTTCTTAGATCAAAATCCAAAGTGGAGAAATGCTTTAAGAGCTTCAACCACTGCGGGTGTTGAGCGAGGACTCTTTACGACTACTAAGGTCTTTGAAAAGTTATTTCCTATTAAAAAAGGAGTCAAACAAGAAGGTGTTAGATATGGTTACACTGGAAAAGGCAAGTTGTTGTCTGAAAAATTTGCTAATTCAACAAAAGAAAAAGATTTTGTAGAAAATCAGTATAAGCAAATTGATAACTTAATTAATTTCTTTTTAGATGTTGAAACTTATTTAAATAAAAATCCTAAAGATGCTTGGGTTTTTGATGCTATAGTTAAGGATGCTCAAGACAATCAAAATTCTATATTCAGATCTTCTGCACCTATACTTTTTATAGCAACTGACAGTAAAGGTAATTTGTTATTTAACGTACCGTTAAGACAAGAACATTCTATGCCTCAAAATAACGTGTCTACAATGTTGCTAGACATGGCTATAAACGGTAGAGTTAAACAGGATTCTAAAGTTATTAAAGCTACTTATATGCAAGGTGGTTTAACTATGGCTGACGATGGTTTATTAGATGTAGATTATAAATTTACAATGCCTGAAGTTTACTGGAATGAAGTGTTTCCAAGAATATTAAGTGGTGATTTAAAGTTACCTAACGGATTAGCTGCTGTGATAAGAATGACAGAGTCTGGAGTTAATTTAGATAACTTAAAATACTTAGTTACTGGTAAATCTATTTCAGAATTTTTCTTTGACACTAAAGGAGTTCCTGTAGAAATGCAGAAAGAGTTAATATCTGATTATTTTACAGGTAAAAAAGATTTAAAATTAATAAAAGATATAGCTGCAGAGAGAGTTCTTATAAATACATCTCAAATAAAAGCATCTAAGTATAATAACGATAAATCTGCTTTTAAATATTCTAAAGCGCCTACAAATAAAGTAACTATAGAAACAGCAGCGACAACAGATAAAGCTTTAAACATAGCTAGAGATCTCAATGCTCCTGTTAAAAAGATTAGAGTATTTGATTTTGATGATACGCTAGCTCAAACCAAAAGCGATGTGCTTTACACTATGCCTGACGGCACAGAGGGTAAACTAAATGCTGAACAATTTGCTAGTGATGGTAGTACTTTATTAAGTGAAGGTGCTGTGTTTGATTTTTCTGAATTTAACAAAGTAACTGAAGGTAAAAAAGGCCCACTGTTTAAAGTAGCTCAAACTATAGCTGCTAAAAGAGGTACAGAAGATGTGTTTGTTTTAACTGCACGAGCTCCTGAATCTCAACTAGCTATATATGAATTTCTTAAAAGTCAAGGACTTGATATACCTTTAAAAAATATAACTGGACTAGGTAATAGTACTGGAGAAGCTAAAGCTAGATGGATAGTAGATAAAGCTGCTGATGGTTATAATGACTTTTACTTTGCTGATGACGCTCCTCAAAACGTTAAAGCTGTTAAAGATGCTCTTAGCGTTATTGATGTTAAATCTAAAACACAGCAAGCTAAGATTAAGTTTAGTAAATCACTAGATCTTGATAAAGATTTTAATGATATTATCGAAAATAAAACTGGTATTGGTTCTGATAAAACCTATTCTAGGGTTAAAGCTCAGGTTGCTGGAGCTAGTAAAGGTAAATTTAATTTCTTTATTCCGCCATCTGCTGAAGACTTTGTAGGTTTGTTATACTCTACTTTAGGCAAAGGAGATGTTGGCGATGCTCAGATGGCTTGGTATAAGTCTCATTTGTTAAATCCTTTTGCAAGAGCAATGGAAAACCTAGCTAATGACAGAGCTAATATAATGCAAGACTTTAGAGGACTTAAAAAATCTTTAGGGATTGTACCTAAAAACTTACGTAAAAAAATAAAAGACAGTAACTTCACTAAAGAACAGGCTGTTAGAGCTTATATTTGGGACAAGCAAGGTATGGAAATACCTGGTATATCTCAAAAAGATCAAAAAGATTTAGTTGATTTTGTAAACGCTGACGCTGAATTAGTGGTCTTTGGAGATCAACTAATTGAAATAGGGAAAGGAGACGCTTACGCTGCTCCTGACGCTGGTTGGGTTGCTGGAAATATTGGTACTGATTTCATGAAAGCTTTGAATACAACTAAAAGGTCTAAGTATTTAGAGACATGGCAGCAAAATGTAGATCAAATATTCTCTGAAGCTAACCTTAATAAGCTTGAAGCTGCTTACGGTGCTAATTATAGAGAAGCAATGGTTGACATGCTTAAACGTATGAAGACTGGTAAAAATACTAGCTCTGGATCTGATAGATTAGCCGCTAGATTTACAGACTGGCTAACAAACTCTGTTGGTGCTATTATGTTCTTTAATACTAGATCAGCTGTACTTCAGACTATATCTGCTGTAAACTTTATAAACTTCAGCGATAACAACGTATTGAAAGCTGGTCAAGCGTTTGCTAATCAACCTCAATACTGGTCTGATTTTAAAAAGCTATTCAATTCACCGTTTTTATTAGATAGACGTAGCGGCTTGAAACTCAATGTAAATGAAGCTGATATTGCCGACATGGCAAAAGGTCCTGGAAACGGCGCTAGAAACGTTATTGCTGGAATACTAAAAGCTGGTTTCCTACCTACACAGCTAGCAGATAGCTTTGCAATTGCATCTGGTGGAGCATCGTTTTACAGAAATAGAATTAAAGCTTTACAAAAAGAAGGTTTAACAGAAGCCGAAGCTGAAGAGCAAGCGTTTAGAGATTTTAGAGAAATCGCAGAAGAATCTCAACAATCAAGTAGACCTGATAAAATTAGTCAACAACAAGCTGGTCCATTAGGACGCGTAGTATTAGCTTTTGCTAACACGCCAGCACAATATGCACGACTAATTAAAAAAGCTGCTAGTGACCTTAAGAATGGCCGAGGAGATGCTAAAACAAACATATCTAAGATCATATATTACGGAGTTGCGCAAAACCTTTTATTCTCTGCTTTACAGCAAGCGTTATTTGCAATTGCATTTGATGACGAGGAAGAAGAGGAAAAGAAAAACGAAAAGTATTTCAATATTGTAAACGGTATGTCCGATAGTGTATTACGTGGTATCGGAATTGGTGGAGCTATAGTTTCTGTAGTTAAGAACACGGCTTTAAAATTAGCTAAAGAAGCTGATAAAAAATCACCTAAATATCAAGATGCTGTAGTTAAAGGAATATTACAGATATCTCCGCCTATATCGTCTAAAGTTGGTAAACTGCAATCAGCAGGTAGATCTTATTCTTGGAATCAAGAAGAAATGAGAACTAGAGGTTGGTCTATAGATAATCCAGCTTACTTAGCTAATGCTAATGTTATATCAGCTTTAACAAACGTGCCACTAGATAGAGCTGTAAAGAAAGTAACTAACATAGTTGACGCTGGCAATGAAGACATAGAATACTACAAAAGAGTAGCTCTGGCATTAGGATGGTCAGCGTGGGAATTAGGTATAGATAAAAAAGGAGGTAAAGTTACTCCACCTAAAACAGACATGGATAAACTTTATGATCTTAATAAGAAACAACAAATAGATTCTTTAGCAAGTTTAGGTATAAGTAAAAAACAAATAAAGCTTTTAAAACTAGAAGAAGATAGAGTTAACGCTATATTAAATCCTAAAAGTATTAAAAAAATAAAAGTTTCAAAAAGAGATAGCTTGTTTGGTTTAAATAAGAAAGATCAAATACAAGCATTAGAAAAATTAGGGCTCACTAAAAAAGAAATAAGAGCCTTAAGATTAGAAAGTGATAGAGTAGAAGCGATTATTAACAAACAAAAACAAGAAAACTAAATGAGCCAAAAAGCTAAAAATGATT
>Ga0209716_1002620_pt1 | contig 11672 bp, 9 predicted proteins | sample COGITO_mtgs_1205_FD_184811 | JGI IMG/M metagenome (GOLD analysis project Ga0209716, IMG submission 184811) | Pelagic marine microbial communities from North Sea - COGITO_mtgs_120531 (SPAdes) (version 2) | ecosystem: Environmental > Aquatic > Marine > Epipelagic ...
TTGGGTATATTTTCTTTATGACATTCTTCTAAGTGATATTGAATGCAATCATCACATCGAAGTACAGTTGAAGCTACTAGACCTAGCAATTCTTTTGTTTTTTGATCTAGGGCTCCTGCCTGATAGACATCAGGGTCAAGGTTGAAAATCCGCTTGATTAGCTTGGAGTGTTCTCCTAAAATCTTAACATTCATTTTTGAATGATATGCATTAAACCCATCTACAATATCAGACATTTTTAAGTTCTTTTTGTTGGCGTTTGTATACAACCTTGGAGATGAAAATACTCACCTCATACAAGATCAAAACGGGTATTGTGACAATAATTTGACTTGCAATATCCGGTGGTGTAATTATGGCTGATAAAATTAAAACAATTACTATCGCAAACTTCCTATTGGTCTTTAAAAACTTAGGTGTTACTAAGCCTACTTTGGTTAAAAAGTACATCAATATGGGAAGTTCAAATATCAAGCCAGAAGAGAGTACCGAAGCCCGGAGTAAACTGATATAACTACTCAAGTCAAAGTCGTTGAAAACTTCGCTACTTACCGTATAGTTCCCTAAAAAATTAATTGAAAGTGGTGTTACGATATAGTATCCGAAAAGCACACCAATAAAAAACAGAAAGGAAGCTATGAAAATAAAACCACGTGCGTTTTTACGCTCAGATATATGGAGTCCTGGACTGATGAATCTCCAAAATTCAAATAATATGTACGGGAAAGCAAGTATGAATCCAGCTGTAAGCGAAGTCCAAAGGTGAGCAGAAAATTGACCTGACATGGTTCTACTTTGAATTCTAAAGGGCATCTGGTCAATACAAAGACTATTACCCTGTCCTAGAGATTGGGAAAGTTGACAAAAAAGCTCGTAGGTGAAAAAGTCAATTTTCTTTGGGCCAAATAAAATGGTGTCAAATATAAAATCCTTAGCAATAAAAGCAACCGATGCGATTATGACAATTGCCAAAGTTGAACGTATTAAGTGCCATCGAAGTTCTTCGAGATGGTCTAAAAATGACATTTCATTTGAACTTTCATTCATTATTGTATTCCTTCTTTTATTAGATCTAAGATATGAAACATTCCGCGTTAAACACTAGTCGAGTCTTGAACAATTAGTTGTCCAATTCCTTTGATTTTAACTGTAGTCAAAACATCAAAAGCCAAAAGCTCAGGATCAACTGTTATTAGGTTTTTAGACATGATATCTTTTGCGGTCAGAGAACTAATGTCGTTCTGCTTTTCGAGCATACGTCTGATATCTCCATTGGTTATGATTCCTATTATTTCATTGTCATCAACAACAATGGTAGTACCTAATTTTTTTCTTTTGTCTTCTAAAATCTGTTCTTTATCTAACAATTGTTCATGTTATCTAATGGGTTTAGTAAACTAAGTGCTATATTTAGTGGTACAAATGTAAATAATTTTGATTCAAAGATGTAATTAAATGTCGCACACTACGCTTCAAAGAGAACTTAAGAAATATTTTGGTTTTTCTGAATTCAAAGGTTTACAAGAACCCGTGATTGAAAACCTTCTCAAAGGAAAAGATTCTTTCGTGATTATGCCCACGGGTGGAGGTAAGTCTCTTTGTTATCAACTTCCAGCTCTGATTTTATCTGGGACTGCAATTGTTGTTTCTCCCTTAATTGCATTAATGAAAAATCAGGTTGATGCAATACGGGGAATTTCTTCAGAAGAAGGTATTGCTCATGTATTGAATTCATCGCTTACAAAAACGGCAATTCTTCAAGTCAAAGAAGATATTGTGAATGGAGTGACCAAACTGTTGTTTGTTGCGCCAGAATCTTTAGTGAAAGAAGATACAATTGCATTTTTAAAAACTGTTGAATTGTCTTTTTTAGCTATAGATGAAGCACATTGTATATCCGAATGGGGACACGATTTTAGACCCGAATATAGAAACCTACGCGTTATGCTCCAGAAGATAGAGAAAAGCCTTCCCATCATTGCACTTACAGCCACAGCTACCCCTAAGGTACAAGAAGATATATTAAAGAATTTAAAAATACCAGGAGCAACTCTATACAAGGCTTCTTTTAATAGACCAAATTTATATTACGAGGTACAACCCAAAGATGGTCAGGTTGAGGCCAACATCATTCGTTTTGTTAAACAAAATGAAGGTAAATCTGGAATCATATACTGTTTGTCACGAAAGAAAGTAGAGCAATTAGCTCAAATGCTTCAAGTTAACAACATCAACGCTATTCCTTATCATGCAGGTCTTGACAATAAAACACGTGCTCGAAATCAAGACCGTTTCCTCAAAGAGGATTGCGATGTAGTTGTTGCAACGATTGCATTTGGAATGGGGATTGATAAACCCGATGTGCGTTTTGTAATCCACCATGATATCCCCAAGAGTATTGAAAGTTATTACCAAGAAACTGGCCGTGCTGGTCGTGATGGGGGAGAAGGACATTGCTTGGCTTTTTATTCTTACAAAGACATTGAAAAGCTAGAAAAGTTTATGTCTGGAAAACCGGTTGCTGAACAAGAAATTGGTTTTGCTCTTTTGAATGAGATGGTGGCCTTTGCAGAAACTTCGATTTCTAGGAGAAAATTCATCTTACATTATTTCGGTGAAGATTTTGACAACGAAACAGGTTTAGGTGGCGAAATGGATGACAATATGCGTTTCCCTAAGAAAAAAGTTGAGGCCCAACAAGAGCTTCAACTACTTATTGATGCGGTAAAACAAACACGCGAGTTGTTCAAATCAAAAGAACTCGTTAAAACCTTATTGGGGCAACCCAACGCTATCATTAACAGTCATAAGACAAGTGAATTAGCTGTTTTTGGTAAAGGAAACGATAAGCAGGCTTCCTTTTGGATGGCTCTAACCAGACAGGCAATCGTAGCCAAGTTTCTTTCTAAAGAAATAGAGACGTATGGGGTAGTCAAGGTTACATCAAAAGGAAAGGAATTTAGTGCAAACCCTTATTCATTTTTGATGACCGAAGATCATGATTTTGCTGCTCATAGAAATTCTTCAGCCCCCATAAAAAGAGAAGTTATTGCAGACGAAAATTTACTTAGACTACTAATTGGTCTTCGTAAAAAAGTAGCAGACAAAGCAGGAGTTCCACCTTACACAGTTTTCCAAGAGAATTCTCTAACTGAAATGTCTTTTAAATATCCAATATCACTAGAAGAACTCAAAAACATTAATGGTGTGGGAGAGGGAAAGGCTGTTAAGTACGGTCAAGATTTCCTAATTACTATAAAATCATACGTAGAAGAAAATGAGATTTTACGCGCTGATGATTTAATCGTTAAAAGTACCGGAGCAAATTCAGCACTAAAACTGTACATGATTCAAAATGTAGACAGAAAATTACCATTAGATGATATTGCTGCTGCAAAGGGGATGAATATGATTACGTTTGTGGAAGAAATGGAAACCATCGTTTTTTCAGGTACCAAATTGAATATCAGTTATTGGATTGATGAATTACTCGATGAAGATCAGCAAGAAGAACTACATGAATACTTCATGGAAGCTGAATCTGACGATATTGCTCTGGCAATTGAAGAGTTTGATGGGGAATATGAAGAAGAAGATATTCGTCTTTACCGTATTAAGTTTATGAGTGACGTAGCAAATTAATTTCTTTCTTTTTTATCGATTTACTCGTTTACACTTCTTTATCTTTGCAGCTTTAAAAACAACAACATACAACAGATGAAAGACGGTCTATACGCTAAGTTTTCTACTCCTAAAGGAACTATTTTACTCGCACTTACCTATACTGAAACTCCAGGTACAGTGGGGAATTTTGTAGGTCTTGCAGAAGGAACTATTAAAAATGATGTTCAAGCCGAGGGGACTCCCTACTACGATGGTTTGAAATTCCACAGAGTTATCGAAGACTTTATGGTTCAAGGAGGATGCCCTCAAGGATCGGGAGTTGGAGGACCAGGATATCAATTTAATGATGAATTTCACCCAGATTTAAAACATGACAAGCCTGGTATTTTGTCAATGGCTAATGCTGGACCTGGTACCAACGGTAGCCAGTTTTTTATTACCCATATTGCAACGCCATGGTTAGACGGAAAACATACTGTTTTTGGAAGTGTGATTGAAGGGCAAGATGTTGTTGACGCAATTGCTCAAAATGACACTATTGATACTTTAGAGATTATTCGTGTAGGGCAAGCAGCCGAGGCTTTTGATGCTGCAGATGCTTTTGCAAATTTTGAATCTAATCGCTTGAAGGCAATTGAAGAACAGAAGAAAGCACAGGAAGCTGCATTAGCGAGTGTAACTGAAGGCTATGAAAAAACGGCCTCTGGTTTGTTTTATAAAATAGAAACCCCAGGAGCTGGAGCTTCTCCAAGTCAAGGACAAAATGTTTCTGTACACTATAAAGGAAGCTTATTAGACGGTACTGTTTTTGATTCTTCTTACAAACGCAATCAACCCATTGATTTTGCTTTGGGTGTTGGTCAAGTAATCAAAGGTTGGGATGAAGGGATTGCATTATTGTCTAAAGGGGCAAAAGCAACCTTTATAATTCCTGCTGATTTAGGATATGGCTCTGCTGGTGCAGGAGGCGTAATTCCACCAGATGCTACACTTCAGTTTGAAGTTGAACTTGTAGATTTTAAGTAGTAAAATAAGTTTACTTCCACTTTATATTACAACCCATACTCGGAAATTGATCTTCGGATATGGGTTTTTTATTGATTAAATTCAACGCAGCATTTTTCAAATCTTCTCCAGTGATTGGTGTACCCGATTGAGGCCTTGATGCATCATATCGCCCACGATATACCAATTTACTTTCATCATCAAAGAGGTAAAAGTCAGGGGTGCAAGCTGCATCATATGCCTTTGCTACTTCTTGAGTAGGATCATAGAGGTAGGGAAAAGATATTCCGTATTCTTTACAAAGGGCTACCATTTGTTGCGGGCCATCTTGCGGGTAATTCTCGATGTCGTTACTAGAAATAGCAATTGTTGCAATTCCTTGAGGTTTCAATTCATCTGCAAGCCGATTAAAATGCTCCAATAAGTGAATTACAAAAGGACAGTGATTGCACATGAAAACCACTAAAGTTCCTTTCGTTCCCTTCAATTCGGTAAGTGAAATATTTTCTTGATGCATAACATCCAATAAGTTAAAGTCTGGTGCCATGTGCTGTAACGGAAGCATGGTTGAAGGTGTAAGTGCCATTTTGATGAATTAAATAATTAATTGTAATTTCAATAAAAAATCAAGACTATGCAAACATTACAACAATTGCTTGACGCGTATGCAGTGAGCCATCAGAATAAAACCAATAAAATCATCCACTATTTTTGTGTCCCTGCAATTTTCTTTTCTATTGTAGGATTGTTAATGTCTATTCCATCGGGTCTTATTACTAGCGTAACTGGAATCGAAAACCCTCTGTTTGCGAATTGGGGTGTTGTTTCCTTAATCCCTTTGATGATTTTTTACATCCGATTATCATTGAAAATGACGTTCTTGATCCTAAGCTTTGCAATTCTATGTATTCTTGGGAATTTCCAATTAGCCCTTCAAATGAGTTTGTGGAAAGCTTCAGTTGTGATTTTTGTAATTGCTTGGATTGTTCAATTTTACGGACATAAAATCGAAGGAAAAAAACCGTCTTTCCTTGACGATATTAAATTCTTATTAGTCGGTCCTGCTTGGATTTTGGATCATGTATTCAAAAGTAAAAGCTAATCCCACAAAGTATTCCAATAAGAAACCCCCAAAGAGAACCATCTCTTTGGGGGTTTTTACTTTTTTTCGACATAATGTTAACGCATAAAGTTTGCGTAAAATAAAGTGTTTGCAAAAACTTTGTTGGTGCCATACCAATATGCTCTGAAATTAGTATTGTCGGTCAAAAGAATGATATTCCCTCTCCCTTTACGCACATGTTTAAACGGAACGCTTCCTTTTAAAAGTTTCATTTGCTCTTTCGAAATATATCCGCTAAGAAGTGGTTTTTTGGTGTAACGAATTGGGTTATTATAACTCTGTTTGTCTGCTTCTATAAAGATTCTAGAATTCCTGAAAATAGGCAAAGTACTCTGTTCAATCCCGAAGTTGACGGGATGGCTTCTGTCGATGTCTGTATTGAAAATAGCTCCACCAATGTTTTGTGCACCACGGTAATTATCTTTTTGATCAAAAGCGACTCCAGTAGCTTCACGTTTAAATGATTTTAATTCAACCTTAGCTAGATCTGATTTATTCACCCATTTGATTGCATCGCGATAAGCAACTAAAGAACCACCAGTCTTAATCCAACTTTCAATTTTCTTGGTGCTAGAATTCAATAAGCTTCCAGAGTAACTCGGAATGATTAAGTGGGTGTAACGGCTCAAGTCAATTCGATTTAGTTGACGAACATCAATCTTGGTTACTGGAATTTCGTATTGCGTATCCATTAAGTGCCATATCTCTCCGGCATCATAGCTTCGAACCCCATCTCCAACTAAAACAGCAACACTTGGTTTTTTGAGGGTTTCAAAATTCCGAGACCCTAAATCAATTCCTTCTGTTAGACCTGTACTTACCGATCGAATAGTAAGCATAAGACCTGAAGCAGCTTCGCTGATTTTTTTATGAAGCATTTCTGAGTTCATGTTTTGATTGGCTACAGGAATCATTAAACTACCGTAGTCATATGAATTACCTTCAATAGAGAAAGGCTTTAGTCCGACTTTAACACGAATCCCTGCATCTAAAAGGGTGTATAGGAATTTGGGAGTATAGTATCCATGTCCTTCCAAAAGATAAGCGTAAGACGACTGTTCAATTGCTTTGTCGTCTGCTATTGCTAGCGTTTTGATTTCAGAACCGGCGAGGGCTATTGATTTTTCAAAGGAATAGTTTACGTTAAATGATAATGGAAAAGTCCAAGCTGAAATATCATAGAACAAACTGTCTTTGAATTTAGTCTGTGTATCAAACATAGCATGAATCAACTTACTTTTCTTTTGATTCAACGGAACTACATAGCTCGCTTCTTTGGCATATCTTTTTCCTTTTACCGTTGAATTTTTAGCTAAAGAGTGCACCTGTATCTTATGACGTTTCAGAATTTCTGCTAAGCGGTAGGCAGTTGCAGGATCTTTACTGTTTCCAAAGACAATAGACTTTTGTTTGCTTTGACTTGCTTCTTTAAGCGCATCGCTATAAAATTTTCTTTGATAATTTAAGAGTTTTATGCGCATGTTCTTTGCAGCCTTGAGAGTAGATAAGGCTGTATTGAATTGATTTCTTATCGTGAAAGGAAAAGTAAGCACGCCATTATCGCTTTCTTGAATATGCCCTCTTGAGCTTGCTTGTTCAAACAAAATTCCGATACTTCCATTTACATCAGGATAGGTAGACCCTTTTCCATAGTAAAAGTCATCATAACTTTCTTCGGTATAATAAAGAGATCCAATTTTGTTTAGTGCTTCTGCATGGAAATTTCCAATCTCACGTGTTAGGGTTTGATTCATTTTTGGAGTAAGTGGATTTACTCGTGACTGAATTCCGGGTTGAAAAAAGAAGGTAGCGTTGGTTCCCATTTCATGATGATCCGTTAGTATGTTTGGAAGCCACTCTGTGAAACTTTGAATACGAACCTTAGATTCTGGTAATTGTACAGGCAGCCAATCGCGGTTCATATCAAACCAATAATGGTTTGTTCTTCCTCTTGGCCATGCCTCCGTATACTCTCTATCGTTTGAGTCTGGGTTAAGAATGTTGCTTTTATGGGTGTTTGCCCATTGAGAAAAACGTTGTAATCCGTCTGGATTGTAACTTGGATCAAACAAGACCACAACGTCTTGAAGAAGTTCAGCTACGCTAGCATTCTGAGAAGCTGCAAGGTGATAAGCAACCATTAGACCAGCATTTGCTCCACTGGGTTCGTTTCCGTGAATTGAAAAACCCTGATATACTATTGTAGGCATAGCGCTGAGATCTAAACTCTGACCTTCGGGTTCGGACAACATCATGTGTTGCTTTTGAATTTGATCAATATTTTTGTGATTCTTCGGACTTGTAATTGTCAACAGAAGAAGTGGACGGCCTTCATACGTAGTTCCTCTGTTTTCAATTGAAATACGTTCTGAAGCCTGTGCCAATTCCTTCATGTATTCTGCTAGTTTATCATGACTTACGTGCCAATCACCAACATTAAAACCCAATACACTTTGAGGTGTTGGAATAGTGGTATCGTATTCATGGTCCGATGGGAGATAATATGATGCATCTGTTTGTGCATATCCAAAGAAGCTTATCCACAGTAGAGAGAGTAATGTTGTAGTTTTTTTCACGGTAGTAGTATCTAATTAATATATTAAATGGAATCAATATCCTTTTAAAGGTAAAAAAAAATACGGTACAACAATGGTAGGAATGCTTATAATGAAGATTGCTTATATGTCTTCAAAATTTAAATCTGTAAAGTCCTCTGATGGGCTCTTATCAATAGCTTTCAAGTCTTCGGATTTAAAGTCTTTTTGATGACGTTCACTAATGACTTCTTCGCCTCTTTCTTTAATTACATAGCTAATCATTTCACCAAGAATGTCTTGAAATTCTAGAAAGTCTTCTTTGTAGAGGTATATTTTATGTTTTTTATAAAAAAAAGTTCCATCATCATTGCTAAACTTCTTACTTTCAGTTACAGTAAGATAATAGTCACTAGCTTTAGTTTCTCTTACATCAAAAAAATATGTTCTTCTTCCAGCACGGAGTACTTTGGAGTAAATTTCTTCTTGTTTAATTTCCATCACCACTTTCAATTTTGTTTAACTTAGGACTGTAATTAAGTGTAAAAATGAATAAAATATTAAACAAAAAAAAATTATTGGTGCCTTTCTGTATTTTGTTTTTGAAATAATTCCTTGTAAAAACCATCGTTATTAATCAATTCCGCATGAGTTCCTTGTTCAATAACTGCCCCTTGATCTATAACAACAATGCTGTTGGCGTCCATAACAGAGGAAATCCGATGGCTTACGATTAGGGTTGTTTTTTCTTTTGAACGCTCTTTCAAATTTTTCAAAATTTCTTCTTCAGTATCTGCATCAACGGCAGATAAACAGTCATCAAATAATAATACTTTAGGGTCTTTAATAAGGGCTCGCGCAATTGAAATTCGTTGAATTTGCCCTCCAGAAAGGGTAACGCCTCGCTCACCCAAGAGGGTTTCGTATCCTTCTTTAAACTGTTCAATATTATCTGCAACTGCTGCGCTTTGAGCTGCAGCCTTAATCTCTTCGAAGCTGGCATCCTGTTTTCCAAAACGGATATTACGTTCAATGGTTTCTGAGAATAGAAAAGGGTTTTGAGGTACAAATCCAATTTCAGATCGAATCCCAGAGAGGCTATAGTCTTGAATCGGAATACCATCGATTAAAATCTCGCCCTCGTCAACATCGTACAGGCGACTAATTAAATCCAATAATGTGGACTTTCCTGATCCAGTTTTCCCAATAATTCCTAAAGTTTCCCCTGGATTGAGTTTGAAACTAATGTTCTTTGCAGCTTGAATCTGAGTTTCTTTGTAAGTGAAGTTTACATTCTTAAATTCAATGGTTCCTTTTTCTATGGTTTGGTCTAAACTTCCGCTGGTGATTTTGGGCACTTCTTTTAGAAAATCATTGATTCTTTTTTGTGAAGCTTCGGCTTGTTGAACGATTGAGGTTACCCAACCGACTGTGGCTACAGGCCAAGTAAGCATATTTACATAGATAATAAACTCTGCCAAAACACCTATTTCTAGGGTACCTTCGATGTATTGATTTCCACCAATGAAAATAACCAAAATGTTACTGAATCCAATAAGCAAGATCATGAGTGGGAAAAACCAAGCTTGAATTTTTGCTAAATCTACATTTTTCTCTTTGCTTAGTACTGTAAGTTCTGCGAAGTCTTCGTTGATTTTAGACTGAATCCCGTAAGACTTTATAACAGCGATGCCACTAAAGGATTCTTGTGTAAAAGTAGAAAGATCCGATAGTGTTTCTTGAACGGCAGTACTTCTAGTGTTAATTGCTTTACTTAATTTATATATCGCAAGCGATAAGATTGGTAATGGAAGCAGGGTGTATACCGTTAAAAGCGGGGCAATACTCACCATATAAGAAATGACAATTACAAAAAGGGAGATGGTGTTGATGCTATACATAATTGCAGGACCAAAATACATACGAACTTTCCCTACATCTTCACTTATACGATTCATCAAGTCTCCGGTTCGGTTATTCTTGTAAAAGCTCAAACATAATTTTTGATAGTGTTCAAAGATTTCATTTTTCAAATCATACTCGATATAACGCGAGACATTGATAATTGTTTGTCGCATTAGAAAAGTCAGGAATCCAGCGATCATTGCAGCAGATATGATGATTACAATATTCCAGAAAAGCTCTTCCTTAATCTCATCAAGTCCAAGGGAGTCATCTAAAATATAACGTTCAACGGCCGTGAGTGAATTTCCTATAAGACGAGGTGCAAAAAGTGAAAAAATACGTGCTATAATGGTGATTAAAATCCCCAAAAAGAGGCTTACACGATATTTGAATAAATATTTATTGAGGTATTTAAGTTCTTTCATATACAATTAAAGATGTTCAAAGGTACACAAATGCGCGGGTAGAAAAAAAAGGAAATTTATTTACAAAAAATCGCTCGAAGTAGGTGGGCAGTCATTTTCAAAACACTATTTTTGTACCACAAATAAAAGTTCTCATACATGCTCACAAGAAGACACGTTCGAATAAAAATAATGCAATCTGTTTATGCCCTTTCGAATGGAAATCAAAATTCCCTCACGGATGAAGTTAAATTCATCAAGAACAGCCTTACCGGTGTTTTCGAACTTTATTTAATAAAGCTTGCTTTTTTTAAAGCACTTCACCAGCATGCCACAAACCAGCATAAGATTAATGAGACTCAAATAAGAACACAAGACTCATTTGCTCCTTTACATCAAATTATCGCCAACAATAAATGCTTAATATTTTTGGCGGAGCATAAAAAACTTGATCTGTTCATTTCTTCTAAGAAAATGAATCATTGGGAATTGGAGTTCGATTACATTAAAAAAATATACACATCCTTATTGAAGAGCGAATTATTCGAGGGGTATAGTGCGTTGACAGAACCTACCGATGAGCAACAAATTCGTTTTGTAGTGTCTTTGTTTAAAGATGTCGTTGCACCCGACGATTCTTTGTATCATTATTTTGAGGATTTGAATATGACTTGGATTGATGATTTACCTTTAGTAAATACCTTTTTACTTAAACAATTAAAACGTTTAGATCTTGACTCTCAAAGCTCATTAGAATTCCCTGACTTCAATGAAAATAAAGAAGACATTGAATTCGGAATTGAACTTTTTGAAAAAGCCATTGCTAACGAAGAAGTACTTCAAAAAGAGTTGGATGGAAAAACACCGAACTGGGACTCAGAACGGATAGCCAACCTCGATGCGATCCTAATTAAACTAGCAATAGCTGAATTATTTTACTTCTCTAATATTCCTCCGAAGGTTACTTTAAACGAATATTTAGAGATTGCAAAAGAGTATTCTACCCCTAAAAGTAATTTATTCATCAATGGTGTTTTGGATAGTCTCGTAAAAGAGTATGAAAAAACAAATCGTATG
>Ga0209716_1002627_pt1 | contig 11655 bp, 2 predicted proteins | sample COGITO_mtgs_1205_FD_184811 | JGI IMG/M metagenome (GOLD analysis project Ga0209716, IMG submission 184811) | Pelagic marine microbial communities from North Sea - COGITO_mtgs_120531 (SPAdes) (version 2) | ecosystem: Environmental > Aquatic > Marine > Epipelagic ...
GCATTCATTCCGAACGCTACTGTTGTGGCCGCGGCCACCATCCAAACTTTTTTCATGTTTTAGGATTTAAGGGTTAAAAATTGATTCTTAATCAACTTACCCTCACCCGTAGGAGACTTCCAAAAACTGTTGAGAACTAGACGTTTTGAACACCGTTGACACATTCATTATTAGCTACGATAAGTTCATCTTCGCTACGATAGGACTAATGACGTGTATTGAGTAAATTTAATTATCTTCAAGTAAATCAAAATTCAAACTGTTGTGCGTAAGCTTTTCATTGTAATGTTTATACTTCTTGGAGGGGTTTCCTTCTTGAGTGCTCAAAATACACCTCCAACCTCTATGGCGGATGTAGATTTTTCTTTAGTTAGCTGGGAGAGAGGTGAGGTATTGGTTCGCTTTGCGGATCATCTATCGCCAATTTTGAACACGACAAAAAGCCGAACGAAGATTGGTCAGGTGGATGCCATCCTTGTAGACTACAGTCAAGTTCGCATGGAACAGTTATTTCCCGTTCAAAAACCCATTCCTGGGGGCGAGAAAGGGTTTACTACGTATACGGGCAAGTATTACGAGTATCCAAAATTGACCAATATTTACAAGGTTTCAATAAAGGATACTACTTACGGCGCCATCTTTCCGCTGATCACAGCCTTAGAAAACCTCGGGGACGACTATGTGATCTATGCAGAGCCGAATTACCATTTTGAAACTGATGTGACGTTGCCTCCTACGGACGCACTTTACCAATATCAATACAACGCTGCAAATATGAATGCAGATTCAGCGTGGCAGATCATGAATGACAGTTCTATTACAGAAGAGGATATCATTATTGCAATTATTGATACCGGCGTTGATACAGCCCATGTTGATTTGAAAGACAAAAAACATATCAACTTAATCGAATTGAACGGTCAGCCAGGTGTTGATGACGATAGCAACGGATATGTAGATGATATTAGTGGTTGGGACTTTGTCAATATGGATAACGGACCAATTGATGATAATAGCCACGGTACTCACTGTGCCGCCATTGCGGTTGCAAATCACGACACCATTGGTATTGCGGGAATTGCGCCAAATGCTAAATACATGCCAATGAAAGGCCTCGAAAGCTCTGGAGGTAGTAGCGCTTCTGCTCTTGCACAGTGCGCAACGTATGCCGCAAACAATGGAGCGGATATTCTCAGCATGAGTGTTGGTGGATATGGGAGATCCTTAGCCTTTGAAAATGCTCTTGCCTATTCTTATGCATTTAGCATTCCCGTTGGTGCTGCGGGAAATGATGGAATCTGTATTCGTAATGACGGACAATTGTGTCCTGATGGAAGGCCGCCTGCTCCAATGTTTCCAGGGGCATATACCTTCGTGCTTGCAGCACAGGCCACTCAGCAAAATCCTGGTTGGAACGGATACCGAGCATGGTTTACTAATTATGATTTTGATGGACCCACATTTACTGATTATCCGGATGATTTCAACTACGAAGTTTATGCGCCAGGTCTAGGAATTATTTCTGCAATACCGGGTAATCAATATGCAACATGGAACGGAACCTCTATGGCATGTCCCGCTGTAGCTGGCGCTGTAGCTATTCATAGAGCTTTTCGACCCAATCGAACAAAGGAACAAGTCTTCGTTGACTTTATACAATCATGGTATGACATGTCAAAAATATTTGATAAAGGTCAGGGATACAGCACTGGTTTCAACTCTATTGATCTTGTCAAAGCTTTATACCCTGAAGAGATGCCAATTTTATGGATGAATCAATTCTCAGTTGTTGACTCTAGCCAAGGTGATGGTGACTCTAAGGCGGATGCTGGAGAGCATTTGAAGGTTAGAGTTGATATGAAGAATGTAGGAACGGAAAGTGATTCTGTTTATGTCGGCATCCGTATGGCAGAGTTCGAAGATAAAACCATAGTCCACTTTATAGATTCTACCGCCTTTTTAGGGAGTATTTCATCTTACGCTACGGTTAGTAATAATCTCGATTTATTTGAGCTACAAATTGACTCGGGTGTTGTTAACGGAAGAAATATATTATTTAATATTTTTTCATGGACGCCGGGGGGAGACACAACGAGCCAGGATTACATGATCGAAGCTCAAAGTGGTTGCGAGTACATGGGAATTTATTCTGGTACAACAGTGTGGACACCCGATTGCGGAATAATAGTAACCGCAAATTCTGCCTTTGATACGTTAATAATCGAACCTGGGACTGAAATACAGATTGATCCCGGAGTAGGAATAGGATACAGTCATATTATTGCTGAAGGCAAACCTGATTCAATGATTGTCTTCACCAAAAACCAGAATGCTTTCGGTACTTGGAATGAAATAAAAAACTTTGGTTCTGATCAGGCTGTTTTCAAGTATTGTATTTTTGAGTATGGCGGTAGAACAGGTTCCATCGGCGGTGATGACATTATTGGACCAGGAAATTCAACATCCTTTGAAGACTGTGTCTTTCGATATTGTCATGCCTGGTATGGAATTGGTTGGAATATCCTAAATCCGTCAGACTCCTCTTACATACGAAGATGTAATTTTGTGGATAACCAAAGTAACCTGGCTGTTGTAAACCTTGATAATCCTAATTGGACAGGGGATTTCAGTAACAACAATGTTTCTGGGAATATATACGTTCAGTATTATGGGGAACAGCCGGCTGTTCGTTTCGCAAACCAATCCATCATTGATAAGATATCATACAATAGTTTCTTCAAACACGGATATCAATCCTATAACAATAATAGATTTAGCGGTTATGTGTTAGGAGTTCGAGACGGGAACGGCGGTGGTCATTCGTTCTCTACCTACGTTAATAATTACATCGATAGCAACTACTACGGTACAACTAACGATCAGTCTATTAACGCAAATATTTTTGATTTTGAGGAATTCTCGTCCTTCCCATCTGTATCAGGAGCAGAGAAGAAATTAACTAAACCAAAAATGGAGAACCACGGTCACGTTTGGAAGATACTCCTAGACACAGCGGAGGTCAACATTTACAATGACCCTATTCATCAAATTATAGGTTTAGGGAAACATTCTGTTTCAGTAATTTTCAACAGGCCTATGGATGTTAGCGAAACTCCTTTTGTCACATATGGAGTTCGTTTTCCATACACTCAGAACATTGTTTCAGACAGCGCTTGGTGGTCTGTCGATAGCCTTACATGGAATGCGTTTTTCGATATTACTCAATTGACAGCTTCAGATGGCTACAATAAATTCGGAGTAAGGAATATTAGTGATAACGAGGGGTTTGATATCCCGATTGAAGATTATCGTTTCCAGTTTAGAGTTAATGTAGCTGGAGCATTATCGACTGGTTTTACTGCCGTGGGCGATACCTCAGAAATAAGACTTTCATGGGAGGCACCAGATAGCATTGTCGATTTGATAGGTTATAATATTCTAAGGGTGGATACTTCTCAGAATAATTATGATACTTCGATAATCAACACTGCGTTAGTTCTAGACACAAATTACACTGATGAAAACGTAATCGGGGGGAACTACTATTTATATTATTACAAACCAGTTCGAAGTAGTTTTACGGAGAGCCAACGCTCCATAGGCGTTTGGGCAGCACCGTACTCTTCTAAACCTAGAGTCAAAACTGAGAATGCGGAAGAGTATTCGAAAGGAACAATTACGTTTAATGCAAAGGTGGATGCTAACTTCATTGCTACTGAGGCAAGATTCCTGTACGGTACAAGCCCAAACAATCTGAATGCGGCTACCGCTTGGGAAAATGTGGGGTCGAATTACTATGAGGTTGATTACGACAGATCAATTTCATCGGTGTCGGCCGGTACTGTGTACTACTATAAAGTTCAGGCTCAAAATTCTTTAGGTATAGAGACTGGAAAGGTGGATTCCATTCTTACAGAAAGTATTCCATCCTTAACAATTAGTGGAGCCATACAAATTTGTTTGGGCGATAGCATTTCCTTGTCTGTACAATCCGTAACGCCGGATACTACAATTTCATTGGAGTGGAAGTACAATGGTTCGGTAATAGGTCAAGGACCGTCAGTGAAGTACCTCCCCAACGGACAAGGTACATATAGTATTGAATTAGTTGCAGAAGGAACGTATACTACCACGACTAATGAGACCTACGATGTTTCGGTGGTAAGTGGAGGCTCGAACAATGTGGCCATCTCATACACGGGATCCACTCAGCTCTGTCAGGGGCAGTCGTTGACGTTAGAGTTACCTTCTAGTTTTACCGATATTCTTTGGAATACTGGTGATACAACGTCAACAATTACCGCAACGCAGACCGGTACGTATTCGGCAACCATGAAAACCAGCGGAGCGGGTTGTAGCTTCTCATCAAATACGGTTAATGTGGTTGTTTCGGCAAACCCTACAGCTACAGTCTCAAGTACATTAGGCAATACTATTTGTGACGGTTCAAGCGCAGATCTTACGGCACCAACGGGTATGTCAAGCTACAAGTGGTACCAAGGAGGAACGCAAATAACTGGTGCGAATTCGAGCACTTTATCTGTGACTACAGCAGGAAATTATCAGGTTGAAGTGACCAATTCAAGTGGATGTTCAACTTTGAGTACTGCTTACGGTATGATGGTCAAAACGCTTCCTACAGGAACTATCTCAAATGCCTCATCCTTAGAGTTTTGTGAAGGCGATTCGGTTGTTTTAAGTGGGCCTTCAGGCATGACCTATGCATGGAGCACTGGAGCGACTTCTTCTTCTATTACCGTATCAAATACTGCAACGGTAGGATTAACAATAACTAACTCCGGCGGCTGTTCATCAGCACTCACTTCTGTAGATGTTATCGAAAATCAAGTACCAAGTTTAACTGTAGCGAACGGTGGAGCTCTTGAGTTCTGTTTCGGAGGTTCTGTTAACCTACAGGCCAGTGGTGGCTTTAGTAGCTATGCGTGGAGTAATGGTATTGTTAGCCAGAGTCTCATTGCTACGGTTTCCGGTAACTATACAGTAACAGGAACTACGAGCGACGGTTGTACGATAACGAGCGCTGCGCAGTCTGTTGTGGTGAATGCAAATCCGGTGGCTACGGTAGCCAACTCCGGAAGTAGTGTTCTATGTGCAGGCGATAGCACGACGCTAAGTGCGCCATTCGGCATGAGCAGCTACTTGTGGACCAGTGGAGACACGACACAAACTATTACGGCTTCTACCGCCGGAAACTACACGGTTACGTTGACCAATGTAGACGGTTGTAGTTCGACGAGTGCTGCAACTTCTATAACAATCACTCAGATTACACCGCCTATGATTACTAGTAACGGTTCCTTAAAATTTTGTGATGGCGGGAGTGTGAGTTTAGCAGTTCCATTAGGATACAACAGCTTCATGTGGAACAATGGATCAGGCTTTAGTCAGATCACGGCTACTATTAGCGGTGATTACTACGCACTGGTAATGAATGCCGACGGTTGTGCCACGAGCTCCGATACAGTGACGGTAAAAGTCTTCGCTACGCCGCCGACACCATCGATCAGCTACACGGCGAACGACACGCTTATGACGTCTAGCGAGCCAATAGGTAACCAGTGGTACTTTAATGGAAACATGATACCTGGAGAAACAGGTCAAACACTTCGCCCGATAAACTTGGGGAATTATAGTGTAAGAATCATAGACACGAACGATTGTGAAGGTGATATGAGTGCGCAGCAATTCTATAATAGCATAGGCACGGAAGAGAATCTTGTTGATCAGATAGCCCTTTACCCTAATCCGACACAGGGAAGAGTGACCCTGGAGCTGAACCAGTTGGAGGTTGCAAGACTGAGAGTAATGGATGCCACGGGGAGAACAGTTGTATACCGTGAAGGCTGCACCGGCGTGTGTGAGCTTAATCTAAGTCAGGCAGGCGCGGGGTTATACCAGATCATCATGATTACCACCGACGGCAAGCAGGTTATCAGGCCTATTGTCGTAAGTAAGTAACTGCTATCGGATATTAGAAGAGCTCGGGCATTGCCTGGGCTTTTTTTGGAGGCTATTATTGAAGTGATAATAAGTCGCTTTAGTCTAAATCTAGATACTTTTATACTCCGATACACCGGAATTTTAGGGTTATAGAAGTTAGGGGCGCCACGAGAAGTCTAAACGGCATATAGATAAAGAAAACAGTCTATTTACAGAATTAAACAAATAGACTTACGGATATTTAGGCTCGCTGCATTGTTAAGGTAACAAGAAAAGCCCCTGCGAGGATTCTGAGGGTCAAGTGTTATAGCCTATAGAAACTTCTGTGGTTTGTCGGTTAAAATCACTAGTCGATCAAGTGTATTGTGCCCTGGGTAGGGTTGACTATAGGGTTGCCGACTTCCTTGTAGGTAATGATCCAGAAATAGACGCTCGAGGCGCATTTACGGCCATTCCGGTCGCGACCATCCCATTTGAAATCGACTTCGTTGGAGCGGAAGACCAATTGGTCCCATCTATTAAACACTTCGACTTCTAGCCACTCTAGATCTTGACCAACGACAAGCTCGAAGAAATCGTTGATGCCGTCAAAATTTGGGGTGAAGAAGTTGGGTGCATCGAACGCTGGGTTAGGAAGGACTTTGATCCATTTTTCAAAACAGAATTGGCAGCCGAAAACTGGATCATAAATACATAAAGTGATTAGGTAGTCGCCATAACCTGCGAAGGTGAAGGAGGTGTCCTGTGCAGCGCTAACTGTATCGCCATTGATTAGCCATGTGTATTGTAAGCCTGGAGCTGCAGCAATGTTTGTAGTGCTAATAGTGAGTGGACTTATCCCACTATCTTGGCTAGTCAGGAAGATGGCGTTTGTCACTCCACCCGCAGGTATTTCGTAGTATACGGTATCAATACAGCCGGCGATGGAATCTTGTATATAGATGAATCCGTTAGAAACAGGCATGAAGATTTGTCCATTATTCGTGTATCCAGGGTAGGTACTCCAGCTATAGGTATAGGTATTGTTGGGGTCCGATGGCAAAATTTGAACTGCGCCATTATTCTCTCCACAGGTTGCGGTGTCGATATCCACTGTATAGTTGAAATTGAAGGTATGGGCAATGTCAAAGATGGTGTCCGTACTACATCCGTTTGTGTCAGTTACTGTAAATGAATAATTTCCTGTAGGAATGGAAGTAGTATTAAAATTACAGATGAAGGAATAGGTGGGAGTACCTCCATTAGCTCCTAGTACGGCTGATCCTGGATCTCCTTCACAGAAGGGCTGGTTTAATGAATAGCTTGCTGAAAGTGGAGGTGGCGCGATGAGGCACACAGTATCCATCCGTTCACAACCCAGGGTGTCTGTGGTCGTGATGACGTAGCAGCCATCGACTAGCCCTGTGGCAGAGGTCCCTGAAAGCGCTGGCGAGTGGGACCAAAAATGATCGTAAGGGCCATGACCCCCTGCGATTCCCGTGATGTCTATCTGCCCGTCTTGCGTATCTGAACACAATGGATTTGCAGCCATGGTTGCGATAGCATCGATGCTCACGCCTTCAATGCGTGCCGTATCTGAACATACCCAACGATTTCCGATATAGATATCTACAAATACAGTCGTATCAGTAATAATAGCTAAAGAAATGGACGGCCCGACATCTCCTGTTGACCACTGATAATTGTAGAAGGTATTGGCGTCATTAGCTGTGAGTGTAATAGTATCACCAATACAAACTTGAGAGGTATATTGCAATGGCGATTTGTAGTCGAGGTTGACTTGGATGGTGTCTGTAACTGTACATGTCACATAATCGGCTTCTACCCAGTAAAGGCCGCTTTGTGAGACCCAGAGGTTGGTGGTAGAATCTCCTGTTGACCAATAGAAACCAACTGCATCGTTAAAGTTTGCTGTGGTTAGCAATAGACTATCTGTGTAGAGTGAATCGTGACAAAAAAGTTCGGTGGTGTCAGATGGGAATCCGTAGACATAGCCTGGCTGGTTGTCCCAGATAAACCCAGTATTGTTGCCTTGGTCGTTCGACTTTGCCCCAGTATAGAAGGTGCCCGTACCGGCATAGTTCAAATCACGAATCTCTAGGAAATCTGCGCCCACGTTGTGGTAGGTGTAGAGATCTGCTTGGGTACCGATCTGGGTAGATTTCATTCCAATGTAATTACAGAAGTCTCCCCGTGCGCGGAGCGAATCATGGATGATGTGATTGTTATCAGGGTCAAAACTGTATACTTGGTCCGGGCTTAATATGAGGGTATCTATGGATGTAGGTCCGTTGAATATTAAGTTCGCATGAGGTTTTACAAAGTGAATGTGGGAATTTTGGCCAGACCTTAAGCTGTTATAATCAAGAGAGTTTTCATTTGTAAACTCTATGTGCTCAACCGTATCTAAGGTATATATGCGCGCTTGGGAGCGATCGCTGGTTAAATAAACTGTTGCTCCATCGGACTTCCACCCAATATCGGTTGAGTTGATATTGAAAGTATTCCAACTACCCCAGATTTTAAATATTGAGCTATCCACTTCAGCCCAAGTGGAGTCTCCTCGATCTTCAAGGTTGATGCTGTTGATATTGTATGAATTGCCAAAAGTGCGTAATCCTCCGTTAAACACATTGAATGACCTAAGGGTATAAATACTATCTAAAACATCTAAGGTGGCGTAGTCCGATTTCTCAATGTTTATATGGAGATTAATAGAGACACCTGCTGGATTAAAATAGGCACTATCCGGACCTTTAAATTCAAGAAAAGCATTACTACTGCCTGACATCTGCAGGCCGGGTTGTAGAACCATGTCTCGGAAGACCTGAAGGGAGGCCTGGTTGCTCCAGTCAAGATTGAAGCTTGTATTAGGTGTAATAACGAAGTCACCGCAGTAGGCGTCGTAGGTTTCGAGGTCTACGGATTGATTAGCCACGCTGAAGCTATTGTTATCGAAAACAACAGAATCTGCAGGAGTAGGTATACATTCTCCCCCCTGTCCACCAGAGGTTAAGGACCAGTGAGTACTATCTTGCCAAACACCGGCATCGCCAATCCAGTATAAGGCTCGAGGTTGGTCGAGACTAAAAGCAATGTCTACATTGCCGCCAAGATCTATAGAAGAATATGCTTTAATAGGCTTCAAAGGGGTTCCGTTGGTAATGTTTTGAAGCAATAAATACGTGCTAACAAGGCTATCGGAAAGCACATTGATGGTGAGAGAGTCATCCTTAGTCTCAGCTTGGATTGTGGCAAACCCGAAGCAATCGGTTTTCGCATCAATATACTCGGTGTTTAACGTTTGGGGATCATTTTGGATGTTCACCAGTGCTCCTGCTTGAACACGCAGAGTGTCCCAATCAAGATCTAACTGATAGGTTCGAATGTTTAGAGAGGAGTGGATATCAACTATTTTCGCTTCAAATCCGTCCCAGTAAATGGTATTTTGCGCTGATGGATTTGAAAAACGGAGCTCCCAGAAGGGTTGACTTTGGTCGAAAAAACACGTGCTATAATTACCAACTATTTCTACGAGGCTGCTATCATAATCCCAGCTAAATGTGCTCTTGCGGAATTCGATATTACCTTGAATAACCATGTGTGAGTTGGAGATATCTGCATACGAGGAATCACCTATGCTACCTCCACGGGGATAATTGCGGTCCCTGAAGTAGTTTACTTCAATGTAGGCGTTAGGCATATGTAAGCTCCCATTAACTACACCTAAGATGCCCTCAACCTTCAGAGAGTCTTTTACTATGTAACCACCATCACCTATGATGCTAACGCTACCACGGATTAGCCTAGGGCTAATTAGGGAATCGAGGCCTGAGCCATTAGTTAAAAGTATTTCTGATGAATTCCAGGTTTGCTTAAGGTTAAGCTGAGATTTGTAATTAAGCTTCAGAGAACCATTGATTGCAAACCAACCATCGCCAATGAGCACTAATTCATCGTCGGAGGTAGAGATTAGATTTCCAACGTGGGCATGATTTGGCAGTACCACCTCAAAGTCAGCAGTGGAAGAATTCACATCAAAAATGACGTTATCTAAAAGACCAGGAATACAATTGGCTGAGGTTCCCCCAGAGGATAAGGACCAGTTTGAGCCGTCGTTCCAATCCCCATCTCCGCCAATCCAGTAATAAGTATCCACGGTTGACGCGGAGAATGTGATGCCCGAAGACCCGGAAACATCGTATGAATTTGTCGCAGTTAGCACGGAGCCTTGGACATTGAAATTCACAAAGGTTGCGTTCGAAACAACACTGTTATTTAAAAGATTAATCTCGTAGCCGGTGGTGTTTTCACTGCCTTGAATATAGATAGGATCTACACAGCCCGTTTGTTGAGTAATATGACCAATTTTTGTATTTGAATCTTGTCTAAAACTCAGAATAGAACCGCCATTAATATTTAGGCTATCTATCCTTGCAACATAAGCAAAGAGGTGAGTGGCATTCGTTTCCAGCTTGGAGATTTTAAGCCTATTGTTTGCGTTAATTTCATTTTCAATACCATCAATGTAAATGACCTCATTAAGCTGGAGGGTATCGGATAGGTTACAACTTATTCTCGCTCGACTACCTTCTACTAAAACCGTACTCCCCGAAAAGTCAAAGATTCCATCCGAATTAAAATTCATGGCATTCCAGTATCCTGTAAACAACATGGTTGAGTTAGAAAAGTCCGCAAAGTCGCCCGACCCCATGCTTGTTTCTAGATATTCGCAACGAAGATAATTCCCGTCAGAATCGAAATCACCGCTATTAATTTTAAATCTGTAGTGGATTAAAAGAGAGTCTTGTAAGGTGTAGCTCCCTGTTCCATTTAGATTGAGAGACGAGATTTCTATTCCGCCTAAATCAATGGTATGCGAGCCACTACCACTTAAGTTCCAATTCACAGTGTTTGAAATAGTCGATACGAAGTCATCTTTCAAGGTCAAGGAGCCAAAGAGCTCTAATGTGACTGCGGTACAGTTAAATGTAATAGCTGGAGCATTTGCGCTGATCGTAAAATCCTTACCGTAGACAGTGGTAACATTAGCGTTTATCGTTAATGGACCAGTACCGCTGCTGGCATCAAAGATGATATCATCACCCGAACCAGGAACGGTATTGTGATAAGTGCTGCCCCCAGACGTGGTCGCCCAGTGAGTAAGGGTTGACCAATTCCCGGACCCACCTACCCAATAGTAAGTGTCGGCAACTAGAGATAACGGTAGTATGGCAAAGACCAAGAAAAGTTTGCGCAAGGTAATTAGTATTGGTCGGATAAAGGTATGAAAACGAAATTCCAATAGCGTTTTAAAATAGGGGATACTTTACTCATACAACAAGATTATGTCTCGATGGCGACTTTCTTGAAAGCAGCCAAATTGACTTTTATTGATACAAAAAGACTTCTTTTGGCACCTAAAATGAGATAGATCAAAATAAATACTTACGCTCCGATAAATTAAGATGCGCTACGATAAGTAGAAATACATAAAGAATAAATTTGAGTTACATTGTTAAATCAAATTCTTATCTAAGAATAAGCTAATACTTCCTTTGTTGTCAAGAAAAAGCGTGACAACAACTTTAAGTGAACAAAAAACCCCCAACCGGCTAGGAAGGGGGTGCGTGTTATAACCTTTAATTCATTAACTATTTTGGTTTAGATAGAGCGTCGTTCCCGAAGGTATGC
>Ga0209716_1002632_pt1 | contig 11638 bp, 3 predicted proteins | sample COGITO_mtgs_1205_FD_184811 | JGI IMG/M metagenome (GOLD analysis project Ga0209716, IMG submission 184811) | Pelagic marine microbial communities from North Sea - COGITO_mtgs_120531 (SPAdes) (version 2) | ecosystem: Environmental > Aquatic > Marine > Epipelagic ...
GGAGGTATTGTTTCTTTTGCAGAGGGTGGCGATGTAGGTCGAGAACAACAAGCAACTACGTTGCTAGCTAGTGTAGGCATTAGCCCTGAACAATATCAAGCTATGAGCGCGCAGCAACAAGCTCAGGTACTAAGCATGCTCGGGCAGCAAACTACTTCTAATATGGCTAGTGGTGGTATTGTCGGGTTTCAGCAAGGTGGCGGTGTTGTAAGTGACAGGCTACTTGAGCGTATGGGGTTTGACCGCGCTAGATGGGATGCGACTAGTGCCAAAACAAAAGAAACTTTCTTAAAGGCGTTTAAAGAGAAAGACCCCGAAGCATCTAAATTTAGTGATATGCTCACAGGGGTTGGAGATTATTTTAACAGAGCAAGGGCCACAGGAATTGCGAAAAGTAGAGCGATGCCCCCCTTTGCTGGGGCACAAGAAATAGCTTCGTTTTTCCAACCTAAATCTAAAGCCAAAAAAGTGCAGGATGAGCTAGCCGCGGGGCGCGCAGAGCAAGCCATTCTACAGGGGGGCTCTCCTCCTGCTCCTGCTCCTGCTCCTGCCCCTGCCCCTACTCCGACCTTTACTCCAACTGCGGGGGAAAGTTTTGGGCAAGGCTCCGATGACGGGGGGGAAGACAGTAGTAGTCCTTTCGCTCCTTTATCTTCTAGTGGAGCAGGACAACAAAACAATCAATCCGTACAACTTCCTGTAGCGACAGGGGGGATTCCTGCTGCAACTCCTCCGGCTATCAAAGACCCGATGCTTAATCCAAACATTATTAAACGACGAGCCGGGCTAGATGCGCTTAGAAAGGGACAAATGGCTAGGACAGACAATACTTTTAATAGAGACGCCACCGCAGAAGCAGACGCCGCCGCTGCCAGAGCGCGAAAAATAACTGGGGAGCAAGGTATTTTAGATATCCTAACTGCCAACGAACAAAAACTAGAAGCGCTTAACAGAAAACAGCAGGGCGAGCGAGGGCCACTAGACTTTACGGCTGGACTTCGTGGGGGCGGAGCTTTTGGAGATATCAATAGAGCAATGGCTCGTACTAAAAACGCTAGAAACCTTAGCGACCGTGAGAGACTTAAAGCCGAGTTAGCGCTAAGGTCTGCGCGCGCCGAAACTACAAAGGGTTTAGGTATTGCTGCGCTAGGTAGCGCAGACGCAAAAGCAGGAGACGTAGAAGCAGCAAAACGTCAAGCTGAAGCGTCAGTAGCGCAAACGTACGATGCCGACGCTAGGTCTCTTAGCGCTGCAGCGCAACAGCTTCTGTCTATAGATATAGCTAACTTAGACTCCTTTAACAAAAATCTAAAGATGGCGAATGATAGATTGGTAGCTAACGCTAGCAACGAAACAAGAATGAGGGCGGAGAACCTCCGCGCTGCTGTTGCAGAATTAGATAGAGAGGTAAAAGACAGAGGGCTTGATATTGACAGAGTGTACAAAGGAGAAGTTCTCGCTGAGAAATATATACAGAACGCCGTCGAGATGATTAATGAAAAAGAATTAATGGGTGGTATAACCGACAAGCAGAAAAACCTTATTATGGATAACGCTAGAGCCGCAGCAGATATAGTGCGGAAGCGGTTTAAATCAAGCGCGAGGGCACCGTTTGAAGTTACGCGTCGGCCTAAATCATAAGGGACTACGATGGCTATATATGAAGTAAGAGGCCCGGACGGTAGGATGTACGACATAGAAGCCCCGAAAGGGACTTCTGACGCACGAATTATAGCTGCAGTACAAGCTCATGTATCAGAAGAAGAGATAGCTGGGCTTGAAGCTGGTATAAAGGAACGGGAGGCGCTTTTATTCGCGGACCCCGAAGAGGAAGAAGAAGGCTCCCTACTAGGAGATATTCTACAGTCCCCTATTGCGGGTGCTGTCGGCCTATATGAAAGCGCTGCGCTCGGCGCTGTAGCTCCTCTAGATGAGGGAGCTGAGTCCTCCGCACGAGATGTAATTAAATCCGTCGCAGACTTTGTACGCCCCGAGATTAGTAACCCAGACAATGTAGTTGTTAAGCTCGGTCAAGGTCTAGGCTCTCTCCTTGGACTAGCTCCTGCGGCATTACTTGGACCCGCTGCCCTGCCTGCTATTGCAGGAATTAGTGTAGCCGCTGGCTCTGGCGAGGCTAGTGAACGTGCACGGGAATCTGGAGCTACCGTAGAAGAACGGGGCCGCGCCGCGCTGCTCGGTACAATACCCGGTTCTTTCGACATAATTCCTATTGGTAGGCTTGCTAAAGCAGCAGGCGTCGATATTGGTGATATACCGTTTGTTGGAGATATGCTTAACAAACTCGGCCCGCAAGCAGTCGAGGGGGCTACAGATAGAATACAAAGAGCGATTATATCCGGTGGTATTGAGGGTGGACAAGAAGCTGCGCAGAACGTAGCTCAAAACCTTATTGCTCAAGGGTACGATCCCGATGCCGCTACATTTGGCGGAACTCTAGAAGAAGGTCTCCTTGGCGGCGGCGTAGGCGCTATTGCGCAGGGCCTTCTTGATCTTGTTGTAGGCGGTCGCCGAGCACGCGGCCCTGACGCTGCAGGTACTGACACTGCGGGTACTGAGCCTGACCCTACTCCACTCCCTACCCTTAGAGAGGGACAAGAACAAGGTGAGTTATTTGGAGTGCCGGAAGTTCCTGTACCTTCTGCGGACACAGCGCTATCTGGAGCGCCTTTACGTGACCAACTAAGGGCGGAAGAAGTATCCGCGGAACAACCAATAGGGACATATGCAGAACAAGAAGTAGAGGCAATTAGGCCCGCGTACGAGCAAAAAGCACGTGCCGCTACTGAGTTTGGACAGGTAGAGCCTTCTGCGTTTGAAACTGAGGTAGCCGCACGGCGCGATATTATACTAGAGCAAGGAGGGCTTACTTCCGAGGGTGAGTACGTAATACCGGAAGGGGAGGCTACGACGCGCGCTAGACTTGATGCGGAAGAGGCGCAGCGACTTGCAACCCCCACTACTCAAGACCCCCGGCAAGGCGACCTTATCGACGTTGCCGAAACTGCTCAGTTAGAAGAAATGGTAGCTGCAGATAAAACACGCCTCGCTGAGAATGAGACACTTCGCGCTGAATCTGAACTAGAGTCCCTTGGTGGTACATTAGATACTCAACAACAGCAAAAAACAGCTAGTACGCGTGGTAGGATATTAGACTCGGTGTTGACTGACGTGCGTAGCGATAACCCAGCGATAGCGATTAAACGATTTTCGGCGGCATTAAAAGCTGAAGGCGTAAGTAATACTGCCCCAAATGGCGCAGAGCGGCGAGCAATTAAACGAGCTACCGACGTAGTTGCAGCTACTAAAGCTCCTCAAGCACCGCTTGAGGTTATCGAACCTCAACAAGCGTACCAAATGCGGGAAGATGCTGAGGGCGTGCGTCGCCGTGCGCCGCAAACAGAAGTACCATTTGTACCAGAAAAAGGTGTGAGGCGCGGTGCATCACCGAAAGCAACCGCAGTGCCAGAAACAACTGCGGTGCCAGAAACAACTGCGGTGCCAGAAACAACCGCAGCCCCAGAAACAACCGCAGCGTCAGAAGTAGCGCCAACAACTCCTATGGAGCAAGACGGTGAACAACTATCTCTTTTCGGAGAATCTATACCCGCTAATGATGCTGACAACCGAGGAAGTAGAGGAAGCGTTTCACCTCCTGTACCAAAACGAAAACCTTCTACTAGAAAGGGTGCCCGCCCCGCTTCGCCATCTGACGTGCGAAAACTGGCTGATGCTGCAGATAATGTTGTTAGAATTGTTACAGGAGAAGGACCAGCACCTAGTTCAGTAGAAGGCAGCATTACTCCAGAAGCAGCAGACTTTCTTGTTAGCGCCGAGCAAGGCATGCCTTCATCTATCAATAACAACTTAAAGCGCATTGCTAAAGAAAACGATGTGCCGCTAACTTCTAAATCAACTCCTGAGATGTTAGTAGCAGAACTTAAAAAGAAAGCTACGCCGAAGAAAGCTGCACCCGTAAAGCCCGCGGCAAAGAAAGCAACACCCGTAAAGCCAACGACAAAGAAAGCTGCACCCGTAAAGCCAGCGGCAAAGAAAGCTGCACCCGTAAAGCCAGCGGCAAAGAAAGCTGCACCCGTAAAGCCAGCGCCGAAGACGCCAGACACTACAGTACAAGGTGTAATAGCTAGCTGGGCTAGGGTCGCTTCCAATGAAATTAAGCAGTATGTCGAAGCCGTGGGAAAAGATTGGGGCGCTGCGTTACCGTCGAGCCTTAGAGTTGCCGGAAACTTAGACCCTACTACTGCCGCAGACCGTCGTGCAATTACCGACCTGCTAGATACCAAACCCACTACAAAAGACGCAGAAGCAGCTAAAATATTCTTTAGTAAGCACCCTAGTGCACCCGCAGTCTTACAAAACATTGCGCACGCCGAAAAATTTGAAAAGGACGTGTACAGGAGAAGTGAAGGCGAGTCATCACTAGAAGCAGCATACTTCAAAGGTATGGGAAAAAAGAACGCTGTCGCTGCGCGTAGGTGGATAGAGGCTAATTTGTCTGAGAGCACTAACAAGTGGTTAGGGGTTGTTCTAAGGGATAATGATAGGGCCTTAGCCGCTATAACTCGGGGCGATATGAGAGACGCGGAAACTATACTTGCTAGGGACGTTGAAGACTCTTTTAAGCTACCATCCGACGCCGTGGTAAACCTCGACATGCCTGTACACCCGGCTGTGACCGCTTCGCTTTACGCGGGTGATCTTACTGGCGCGTTAAGCGCACTAGCTAAAACAGCGAGCGGCGACCGCGTAGCGCAAATAGCTAAGTCACTTATAAAAGTAGCAGGCACTACTAAAGTAGAGGTTGTTAAAAACTTAAAGGGTGCTGACGGCACGCCCGTAGCTGGGCTGTTTGATCCTAAGACTAACACCATTAAGATTGACGCAGGAACTGGTATCAACGCCCACACGATTTTGCATGAAACTACCCACGCAACGGTTTCGGCAACGCTTGATAACAAGAACCACCCGCTCACTAAGCAGCTTACAAAGTTGTATGAAGAAGTTAAGGACTCTCTTAGCACTTATTACGGCTCCGAAAGCGTAGACGAGTTTGCATCTGAAGCGTTCGGCAACTCCGAGTTCCAAAGAGAGCTTGCAAGAATATACCCTACAGGCGCGCCGATCTCAGCGCTAACGCGGTTCTTTAATACTATCGGTAATTTTGTACGCCGTAAGTTAGGTATGCAAACTAGACCTTTAGGGTCCGCGCTAAACAACACAGACACACTTATTGAGGCTATGCTAGCGCCAGCCCCGGACTCACGCGATGCGGGAGAGATGTACTTATCAACATCTGGTGCCATTGATGGTATGATATATGAAGTAAAAAGCAGGGTAAAATCTGCTACACAAGATAAACCGACCTTTGTAGAAAACGTTGTAGAGTTTATCCAAAAAGCCCCCGCTGCGGCTAACTTTACGCTTCTGTACACGCTACCTCTGCAAGCAGTCCGTGATATCGCTGGTAAGTATAAGATGGAGGTACCGGCACGCGAGCTTCAAGAAGTTATAGAAGAGCAGGCGGGGCTACTTAGCAAAGCAGACGAGCGAGTAGACGGCACGTTAATTACGTTTACAAAGTGGGTTAAAAATCACCCTACGCTAAAAGAAACATTTGATAGCGTAGTTTACCGCAGTACGGTAGCGCGGGTAGACCCTAGCAAAAATAAAGATATCTATAAAGACGACCCCGAGAAGCTAGAAGTATGGGAGTCTATGAATGGTAAGAAAGGCGAGTGGACAAAACTTAAAGAATCTGGCGGGCAAGCTATATATAAAGAGATGCGCGATGCGTATAAGGCCATATACGAAGACATGAGAGAAACCATAGACGGGACAATCGATTCTCTAGTTAGCGACCCAGAACAGCGTAAAAAACTTAAAGCCTCTGTGCTTTCTGGTATGTTTAACAAAAACACAATAGACCCTTATTTCCCCCTTACCCGTGAAGGTAAGTACTGGATAAGATACGAAGCGAAGGTAGGTGAAACTACCGAAGTAGTGTACGAAGCGCTTATGACAATGGATAAAAGAAAGGCGCGGATAGCAGAGTTAAAGAACGACTCTAGAGTTGTAGTTGGTCCGGTACCCTACGACACAATAAAAGAGCTTACTATAAAAGGGGCTCCGTCGAACGAGTTTATGGAAGATGTACTACAGATACTAAAGCCCCCAAAAGGTGGTACTAAGGAGGAAGAAGCCCTTCTAGAAACCGAGTACGCGGAAAAACGAGAGCAGCTCATGCAGTTGTATCTGCAAGCGCTCCCAGAGACCGCCGTTACTAGGGCCATGCAAGGGCGTGGAGATGTCGCTGGATTCGATCAAGATGCTTTTGGGGCGTTCCGAGATAAAGCGTATAACCTAAATCGGAAAGTTGCGCAGCTTAAGTCTAGTAAAGCAATAATTGCTGCGGAAAGAAAACTAGAAGAGGCGTGGAATAGAAACAAAGAAACAGGGGTATACAACGAGTCCGAGTTGGCAGCTTCTAAACAGGTATTAGAGACGTTAAAGGAGAGGGCAAACTTCGCCCGTAACCCACCAACTGATTTAGTTAACCGTGCGGCTGCACAAGCTAACCGCCTCGCGTTTATGGGCACTATTGGGTTCAATATATCTTCTGCAATCGTCAACGCCTCGCAGGTGCCCCTTATCTTTATGCCTATGCTTAATGGTAAATACAGAAAGGCTCTTGGGGGGTCGGCAGCTTCGAAGGCAATATGGGGCGCGACAGCCGTCATCGGAAGTAGCGGTACGACCCGTAAGCTATCTCGCGTCGATCAGGAGCAGGACAACGTAGATGCTAACGGCACTCCTTCTATAGACAACTATTATGAGTACAACAATAAAGGGGAGTTTGTACTTCGAAAAGATATGGACCTCGACGCAGATAAAGTTGAACTGTTGGAGCGTTTAAAGCCTCTCGTAGAAATAGCTGGGTCGCGAGGGCTGCTGAGTCGTTCGCTGTTCTATGACACGTTGAATATTGATGATACTACTGGACGAGATAGAAGCCTGTGGGATACGGCTAACGGGTGGGGTGCCTTCGCGTTTCACTCAATAGAGCGGTACAACAGACAAGTAGCCTTAATATCTTCATACGATCTCGAACTACAACGCATGCAGAAAGAAGGCACAACTATCGACGCCGCGGCTATGGAGCGTGCAGCGGAAGAAGCTATATACATGACCACAGAGATGAACGGTGGAGCTTCACTAACAACCACAGGTCAAATTGCTCAGACAGGTATCGGGCGTGTCGCTTGGATGTATAAATCTTACGGGACACAGATGTACTACACGTTGTTTAAAACTGGCGCTATAGCCTTAAACAATATGAAGACTAGTAATAAGCACACACCAGAAGAGATTAGGATAGCTAGAGAGCAATTCTTTGGGGTGCTACTTTCTTCGGCGCTGCTGGCTGGTGTGCAGGGTATGCCGCTTGTAGGCGCGGCGCTAATGCTAGCTAACTTGTTCTTAGATGAGGATGAGGACGACGCAGAGACTATATTACGTAAACATATCGGCGAATTAGCCTACAAAGGTCCGGTAAACGCCCTCACAGGCACAGATGTAGCCTCACGTATAGGTCTATCAAACTTACTATACCGAGATAATCCTTATAACACTGACGCCTCTGACGCAGATAAAATCTTGGAGATTATGGGCGGGCCTGCATGGAGCATAGCAACACAGTTCAAACGTGGGCTCACAGAAGTTATGAGTGAGGACGGAGATACGATACGCGGCGTAGAAGGTATGCTACCGGCGGCGTTCCGTAACGTCGCCAAAGGTATTCCGGGTATCGGTAGGTACGCGAGAGAGGACGGCATCCTAACGCGGCGGGGTGATCCTATCGTAGAAGATGTAACGACTGGAGGCTTGCTTGCGCAGATGCTGGGGTTCCCGCCAACTGAGTACACATTGAAGCAAGAGCAGAGCCAAGCCAGTAAGCGTATTGACCGTACCACAAATAAAAAACGCACTAAACTACTGCGTCGGTTATATGTAGACATTCGTATGGGCAGTGGTAGCAAAGACGTGATGGCAGAGATAAGAAAGTTTAACGCTCGGCACCCCAATGCGGCTATAGGCTATGACTCAGTTAAAAAGTCTCTGAAGGGGCACATGCGCACTTCAGCTCTAATGGTCAACGGTGTTACCTTGAGTAAAAACTATCGGCAACTTGCTTTGGATTCAATAAGTGAGTACGACCGGGGATTTTAAAAAATAGTCCCCGCCGAAGCGGGGACTAATACAGGAGAACTGACATCAAGGGAGGTACATCAGTAGCAGAGGGAGGTCTGCCATAAAAAACCTATCATACCAGTCGCCACACGCGAACCCCTAATTTACTATCACATACAGTTACATGCGTATTAACCACAATATTTAGTTGTTTTGTGGTCTTTTTGACCTGCTCACAGGCTAAACTCGTGTTAATGCACGGTATAAACACTGACGCACCCACTGCAAACCTATCCCAAGGCACTACAATGCGTATACCGTCAGGGTTAAGATTTCCCTTCTTTAGTATCCCCTGCGTCATCTAAAGCCTCTATTGAGCAATCTACCATAAGAACTTCTGTTGGAGGCAACTGCATGTGTGTGCCTTTGCTAAGACGCATCTTCCGTTTCTTAGCGCCCATCTCCTTCATCAAATCTTGTACAACAGAGCCATAGTTTATCTGCTGCTCAGCGCACCATGCTCGAAACGGTTTCGGTATCAAGTAAGCCCGTTTAATGTCTGTCTCGTACCGAGCAACTAGCTGGCCCCGTGGGAGTGCTTCCGGCACAATCAACGAATCGAGCGCTCCAGACTCACCTTTACGTAGGTCATCCGTGCTTTTGATCCACAGCACATTATTCCAATGCTCGTTTATATAATCGTTAAGCACCTCTTGGGCGGTAGTGGACATATCCGAAGCGGCGTTTAGATTTAGTTTAAGCATCTGGATAGCGAACTTAAAAATCTTTGCTATGTCGTAGTCTACAAGCCCTAGCTTCTTGGCAAATATGAGTCCGGTCAATGTGTGGGTTACGTGCGCAGACCAGAACCTGTTTTCAGAGGTCAACTGTGCGCCCGCGTCAACTTTTGCTTGGACCTCAGCGGTAATTCTCTTCACCGCGTCTAAGTTTGCCATGACGTGCTGTACGAATACTGGCCCCGCATGTCCGTAGTTAGCTTCTAACGCTTTAGAGAATGCGTCTGTCTCTGCTTTGTCTTGAGATTTTTTAAACAGTCTATCGGCCTTCACTTCTAGCACCCTCTGTGCTTCCGCTTTCGGCAGAGATTTATAGAGACTTATCTTTTCTATGACGCTGAGGTTACCTGTAGTTACCGACAAGAACTGCCACGGCTCGCCACGATATCGTTCTGCGTTTGTGCTGCCGTGCATACGCGCCCGCTGCCTACCTCCGGTCACTTGGTAAGCAAAATCACTAAGCTCTTTCGGGCGGCTGTTTGTGACCTCATCTATGTACAGAGGCAAGTTATGGTATACTTCTCCTCTGTGCATCTTAGTGTTATGTGTATCTTTCTCAAACATGACTAACTCTTTGGGGTCACCCCATATAGACATCCCCGCCAGTATAGCAGTCGTCTTACCTACACCAGAATCTTTGCTGTACACGTGCATAGCCGCGCAGCTAATGGCGGATAACTTCATTAAAGCCGAGCCGAATCCTGTGCCGACCATGTATTGATGCAGCTCAAATCCGTCCCTATTGTAAAAATTAATCGTTTCTTTCCATGCCTCGAACGTACCCTTCGGCTCAAACGAAGCGAACAAACCTCCAGTCTGCGAAGACGGCGGGTTAAACTCTATCTTGTCTGCTAATATCTCTTGGTTACCTAATACAAACGCGCTCATAGTATCATCAGTCCAGCCAAACTGCTTGCGCGCTTCATTTGCAGCGACCGACGAGTGTAATTCTTTTATCCAGTCCATTGTATACCCCATCAGTGGTTCTACTTTTACTACGGCTACACCTACTCGGTTAAGGGCTTTCCTAAACTCGTCCCTAGATGTGACAATCCCCATAGGCACCGTAAATTCTTTTACCCCGTCATGTGGCATATGTAGGCGCATCACTACTGCCTCGCCAGTTTCGGGGTCGTTTATCCGGCGGACCACATATAAATCGTGGTGGTACACCAAAACCTCTTCTACTTCCCCTTCGGGCTGCGTTATACGCGTGTAAACCCCACCGTTAGCCCCTCTAAAGTATGGGTATGGGTACTTAGGAATGACGTAAGTACTAGTTGGGTTATTAGGGAGAGATAGTGCCGGAGCCTCCACTACTATGTTATCTTCTTCTGAAGCCTCCCGAATCTTTCCCCCTAGTACGATAGGAGACTTTATCTTCCCCCAATGTGGGCATGACGTGCACACCTCCGGCGCGTACTCATCGAAGGTAGCACACCGGTACGGACCTTTAATAAAGTCCATCTTCTTAGCTGTTTCGTACTGGTTATAGTCGGGGTGGTTACGAGATATAGCACGTGCAGCTTTATCTCCGTCTTCGCAGAACTTTGCGATAGACAAGCCCGCCCTCCACAAAGGCTCAGGCACTTCAGCTTGGTTGCGTATGAGGTTGCCTAGTTGAGCGCACCCTGCGCCGCGTAAGGTCTTATCTAGAATGTCTTTGAACACGCTAGTCTTGTTCCCCATAAGGGCGTCCATAACAGCGCTAGCCCCGCTAGGTATATATTTGCTAGGTGGGGGCGCGATGTCTATGCCTAAGCACCCAGAGAACCTCTCTAAACTAATAGGCTTAATCGCCCCTACGTCGCCGAAATAGCCTACGCTATGGGGCGGGTCTCCTTTGTGGTTATGAGTACCCGGTATACGAAGCACCCGTGCGGCGTCAGAAGTTACTGCGGGGTCTGCAAACAAGTTATGCTGTGCGCATAAACGCTTGAGTCTTTCTGCTATAGGTACCCAATCGTCTTTACCGACTGCCTCGTCTAACAGCCAGTACGCATGTACCCCTCGACCTGAGTTTACTATTAGTGGTTTCGGTAACTTGGTCACCGTGCAGAACTGTCTCAGCGCTGAAAGCGCAGTGTTTTGGTCGGGGTAGTCCTTTGTTACGCCACAATCTAGGTCGAGAAAGAAAGACTTTAGTTGTTTAGCGTTGTCTACCTTACGAGAGTTATCCTCTTCAAAAGTAGATAGGGCGAAGTAAGCGTCATACCCGTCAGCGTCGAGGGTATGCGCGGCGTCTAAAACAGCGCTTATCGAGGTGTAGAATTTTTGTACGCGTTTACTGTCTGAAGACCTAGACGCAAACATGCAGTAGTACCCGTCTCCCGATAGCACCTTTTCTAAAAATGTTTCTGTTTTCATTATTACCTCCCGAGAATAGCCGCGACCACCTAAGTGATCGCGGCATGGTGCTATAGTATGTTAGTCATCATCCCAAGCATCTACTATAGCATTTAAGTCGGGATCAGCATCTTTAGAGCCGCTATCTGATTTCTTAGCGACTTTAGTCGGCTCTTCTGTAGGTTCTTCTGCTTTAACCTCTTTCTTAGCTTCTTTCGGTTTAGCTGCTGGCGCTGGTTTCTCTAAGGCGGCAGGAGCACTGACATCTT
>Ga0209716_1002637_pt1 | contig 11634 bp, 10 predicted proteins | sample COGITO_mtgs_1205_FD_184811 | JGI IMG/M metagenome (GOLD analysis project Ga0209716, IMG submission 184811) | Pelagic marine microbial communities from North Sea - COGITO_mtgs_120531 (SPAdes) (version 2) | ecosystem: Environmental > Aquatic > Marine > Epipelagic ...
TAAATGGTCTGTTTGTCTTTGTAATTCATTCTCAACTATTTCAAATACTTCTGCATCTGATTCTTTTAAATTTGCGTTTGATATATAGTTCATGGATTCTTCCCTTATATTTAATTAGTATATTTTTAATTTTGTAAATTATAACAAAAATTAAAAGTTGATACAATCCAGATATTGCTAAAAATACTTTATTAATTAATATGATATACTAATTTTATAAAAACTAAATATAGAATATAAGGTTAAAAATGATTGAAACTACTCAATTATTACTTTTTTTAAGTGCATCTTTTCTTTTATGCTTAGCTCCTGGTCCTGATAACATCTATGTATTAACACAAGGGCTTACAAAAAGCAAAAAAGCTGCAATCATCACAACATTAGGACTTTGTTCAGGATTAATAATTCATACAAGTGCAGCTGTTTTAGGTATTTCTGTTATTTTTCAAACATCAGAACTAGCTTTTAGTATTGTGAAATATATAGGTGCTGCTTATTTACTTTATATTGCGTTTCAGGTTTTTAAGCATAGGAATGAAAGATTAGATTTAACAGTACAAAATTCAACTAGTGAATTAAAAAAGCTTTTTATAAAAGGTTTTATTATGAATGTTTTAAATCCAAAAGTTTCTATTTTCTTTTTAGCTTTTTTACCTCAATTTGTAAATATTCAAGAGGGAAATGTTTCTATGCAAATGTTTATATTAGGTTTGATATTTATGATTATGACACTTTTTGTTTTTTCTGTTATTGGAATTACAGCAAATGTATTAAGTTTAAAACTTTTAGAAAAACCTAAGATTGTAAAATATATGAATATATCAACTTCATTTATTTTACTAAGCTTAGGTTTGAAACTAGCTTTATCACAAAGGTAATAAATTATTTATTATCTTCGTAGTTTTAATTTACCTCATCACTATATACAGCAACATTAAAATCTTTTACTAATCCATCTTCATTAACACAATGTTTTTGAAAAAAATCAGTAATATATTTTCTATTACAATGAAGTTCAAAAGCTTCTTTTGATTCCCAAATTTCATTAAATACTATTGGAAATGATTTCCCCATAGCATTTGGATGCTCTATATGCTTTGTTACAATATATTGTAAGCAACCATCTTCTCTTAGTGTTTTTGGTTCTAAAGATTGAAGTACTTCTAATAATTCTTGCTCTTTATTTTCTTTTGCTTGAAATGAAGCTATACAGTATATTTTATTTGACATTATCGTATTTGCCCTTTTCCATAAATTTTATACTTAAATGTTGTTAAATCACTAATTCCCATAGGACCACGCGAATGAAGCTTATTTGTTGAGATTCCAACTTCCGCACCCAATCCAAATGCTCCACCATCTGTGAATCTTGTACTAGCATTCGCATAAACACATGCAGCATCTACTTGATCTAAAAATTTATTTACAGTTGTATAGTTTTCACTTAAGATTGATTCTGAATGTCCAGAACCATATTTTGCAATATGATCGATTGCTTCATCTACATTTTTAACTACTTTAATATTTAAAATATTAGCTAAATACTCTGTATTATAATCTTCTTCATTTGCTATTTGCACATCAATATATTTAGCTGTTTTTTCACAAGCTTTTAATACAGTTTCTTCTTCCATAAATGCTTCGTATAAACCAGGAAGTATGTAAGCTGCAATTTCTTCATGTACTAAAAGTGTTTCCATAGAGTTACAAACACCTGGTCTTTGGCATTTTGCATTTATAGCAATATCAATAACTTTATTATGTGTAGCATCTTTATCCACAAATATATGGCATAAACCCTTGTCATGCTTAATTACTGGAACTGATGAATTTTCACTAACATATCTTATTAACGCTTCTCCACCACGAGGTACTATTAAATCTACATATTTATCTTGTTTAATTAGTTTTGCAACACCCTCTCTAGTAGAATCAGGTAATAATGATATAGCTTGTTCTGGTAATTTGTTTTTTACTAATACTTCTTTTAAAACTTTTGCAATTGCTTTATTTGAATGCTCAGCTTCTTTTCCACCTTTTAAAACACAAACATTTCCACTTTTAAAACAAAGTGCTGCTGTATCACTAGTAACATTTGGTCTTGATTCATAAATAATACCAATTACACCAATTGGTACTGATATTTTTTGGATATTTAATCCATCTTCTGTAATCCAACCTTCAAGAGTTTTTCCAACTGGTTCTTTTTGCTCAGCAATTTGCTTAATAGCAAGAGACATATCTTGAATTCTTTGTTCTGTTAGTAATAATCTATCAAGTAGTGCACTACTAAGATTATTTAAAATTCCATCATTCATATCTTTACTATTTTGTTCTAATATATAATTGCTATTTATTGTTAAAGCATCTGCCATTTCTCGTAAAACTCTATTTTTTGTATGAGTTTCTAGGCTTGCAATAGTTCGGCTAGTTTTTTTAGCCTGTTCTAAAAAATTCTGCATTTTATATTCCTATACTTTTTTATTATTAGAATTATAGCGAATTTATTTTAAGTTGAAATTTTGAAAGTTTAATATAAAGAGAAAACTCTTTATATTTTTACTACATATCGTCCTACTGCTTTTCCAGCAAGTAAAAGTTCATATGCATCTTTGATTTCGTCAATTGAAATTTCGTTTGTGATACTATCTAAAGTATCAACCTTCCATTTACTAGCAATTTTTTCCCATGCAGCTTGTTTTTTCTCTAGTTTACATTCAACTGAGTCAATACCAATTAATCTAACGCCTCTTAAAATGAATGGAAAAACATTTGTATTCAATTCATGTGAAGATGTAAGTCCACAACAAGTAGCAACTCCATCATACTTTATATATTTTAGCGCATTAGCTAGTATTTCACCACCAACAGTATCTACAACGCCTGCATATTTTTCACCAAGCATAGGTTTTTTAGATTCTTCGTTAAAAGTATCTCTTAGAATTACTTCTTTCGCACCTATTTTCTTTAAGTAATCAATTTTTTCTTCTTTTCCCGAAATTGCAACAACATCAAATCCAATTTTACTTAATATAGAAACTGCAATAGAACCAACACCACCAGTGGCACCTGTTACTAATACTTCTCCATTTTCAGGCGTTACACCATTTTGAATTAACTCATTGATACTTAAAGCTGCTGTTAATCCAGCTGTTCCAAATGTCATAATCTCTTTATCGGTAATTGAATCGGGTATTCTAGCTACCCATGAAGCTGGAACCTTTACAAATTCGGCATGTCCTCCATGAGTATTCATACCCATATCATAACCTGTTACTAAAACTTTTTCACCTATATTAAATATAGGTGAATTTGATTGTGATATTATTCCTGCAACATCAATTCCTGTAACATGTGGGAATTTTCTTGTTACTCCTGGGTTTCCAACTGAACTTAATGCATCTTTGTAATTTAACGAAGAATAAGTTACTTTTATAAGTACTTCATCTTCCCCACATTTTGGCGTTTCTATTTCTTGTGTATCTGATGTGAATTTTTTATCTGCTATTTTATTTACTACAAATGCTTTCATAATTATCCTTATATATTTACTTATATCAAAACTTTAGCTAAAATAATCAAAAAGAGCAAGAACTTACTTTTTAGAAATGTACTAACTAAAAAGATACTATGGAGTAATATATGACAAAAAAAGAAAGTATAAATGTCGATAAATGTCCAGTAGAAACTGCTATTGACGGATTAGCTGGAAAATGGAAAATACTCATTCTGTGGTATTTAAAAGATGAGAAAAAAAGATTTAATGAACTTCAAAAACTACTTCCTAGAACAACACAGAAGATGCTTATTCAAAAATTACGTGAATTAGAACAAGATAAATTAGTACATAGAGAAGTTTACCCTGTTGTTCCTCCAAAAGTTGAATATTCTTTAACACAGTATGGACAAAGTTTAAAACCTATATTAAAGCAATTATATATTTGGGGAGATGTTCATAAAAAGATGCTAAAAAAATAGTTTATTTATGAACTAAGTAAATCTTTTAAACTATCTTTTGGATTTTTACCCTCTAATATTAATTTAACTTCATTTGCAATTGGAGTATAAACATCATGTATATTTGAAAGTTTAGATATAGCTTCTGATGTCTTTACACCTTCTGCAACCTCTCCTAAGTCTTCAAGAATTTCATTAAGTTTTTTATTTTTTGCAAGTCCAAGACCTACTCTATAGTTTCTACTCATTGGAGAACTTGCTGTTAAAAATAAATCTCCAGCTCCACTTAATCCTAAGAAGGTAGATTCTTGTGCTCCAAATTTTTTACCAAATCTATACATTTCTACTAAACCTCTTGATATTAATGAAGCTTGTGCATTTTTACCAAGATTTAAACCCTCGCAAATACCACTAGCAATTGCTAGTACATTTTTATAAGCTCCTGCAACTTCAGCACCAATTACATCACTACTGTAGTAAGTTTTTATAAAAGATGGAAAAAAAGGACTAAACTCATCATATAACTTTTTTGAACTTGAGTTTAAGACAAGAGCACAAGGTAAAGCTTTAATTACTTCTGCTGCAAATGATGGTCCAGAGATAAAACCAATATTAGATGTAGGTACATAAGCAGAATAAATTTCATTTAAAAATTCTCCTGTATTAGCTTCAATACCTTTAGATGCAACTAGTATTTTTTGATTCTTGAATATAAAATTCTCTTTTAGCCATGATTTTAACTGTTGTGCAGGAATTGTAATTATTAAATAATCACATTTAAGCGCAGTATTTAAATCTGTAAAATTCTTTATATCTCTAGGAGTTCTTGAAGTTATAAAAGTTTCTTGATTTTGGGATAAAGCAAAATGAAGTGCTTGTCCCCATTTACCAGCTCCAATTACCGCAATTGTAGGTTTCTTTGTCATTTTAAGCCTTTGATTTAGTAGATGTTTGTAAATAAAACCCATTTTAAATGAGTTTTATTTTTTGTTATGAAAGTCTTTGTTTTAGTAATTCATTTACTTTAGCTGGATTTGCAGTACCTTTTGATGCTTTCATAGTTTGACCTACAAAGAATCCAAATAGCTTATCTTTTCCACTTTTATATTGTTCAACTTTATCTTCATTTGCTGCAATAATTCCATCAATAATTGCTAAAATAGCTCCATCATCTGATACTTGTTTTAATCCAAGCTTTTCAATTGCTACATCTACTTCTAGGTTATATTGCATTAAATAATCAAGTACTTCTTTAGCAGCTTTTCCTGAAATAGTTCCATCTTCAATTCGTTTTACAACAGTAGCTAATGTTTTAGCTTGAACAGGTGAGTTTTCTAATGTAATACCATCAACTAATCTTGATGCTAATTCAACAGTTAGCCATGTAACAGCATTTTTACCAGTAATTCCCTCATTCATCATTTCATCAAAGAAGTTTGCAGTTTCAAGTGATGCAGTTATAACAGCAGCATCATATTCTTTAATTTCAAAATCTTTTACAAATCTTTCTTTTTTCTCATCTGGAAGTTCAGGAATTTGAGAGTACTTCTCCATCATCTCATCTGTAATTATTACAGGAAGTAAATCTGGATCTGGGAAATATCTGTAATCAGCTGCATCTTCTTTTCCTCTCATTGAACGAGTTTCTCCAGTATCTGCATCAAAAAGTCTTGTTTCTTGTACAATTTCAGTAGAATGAATACCATCTTCCCATGCTTCAATATGTCTATTTACTTCATAGTGTATTGCTTTTTCTATAAACTTAAATGAATTCATATTTTTTATTTCACATCTTGTATTTAGGTTTGTATCGCCTTTTGGACGAATAGAAACATTTACATCTGCTCTAAAAGAACCTTCTTGCATATTTGCATCACTTATTCCTAAATATCTTACAATTGAGTGAAGTTTTTTAAGATATAGAATCGCTTCTTCTGCTGTTCTCATATCAGGCTCTGATACGATTTCAAGAAGAGGTGTTCCTGTTCTATTTAAATCTACTAATGATTCATTTGCGGCATGTTTACTTTTACCTGCATCATTTTCTAAATGAGCTCGTGTTACTCCAATAGTTTTTTGGTTTCCATCTGGAAAGTCAATTACTATTTCACCAAGTCCTACAATAGGAACTTCAAATTGTGAAATTTGATAACCATTTGGTAAATCTGGATAAAAATAATTTTTTCTATTAAAAATAGATTTTCTACTAATTTCTGATTTAAGCGCAGTTCCTAACATAATAGATTTATGTACAGCTTCTTTATTTAATACAGGTAAAGCTCCTGGTAATCCTAAACATGTTGGACATACATTTGTATTTGGCTCTTCTCCAAAACTTGTTGCACAAGAACAAAATAGTTTAGATTTCGTATTTAATTGTACATGAACCTCTAAACCTATAATTACTTCAAACATATATTTCCTTTCTTTCTTATCTTATAATTTTTATATCAGCTGTTAACTTTTGTTTTTCAAAAAAATCTTTTAAATATTTTTTTTCCCTTAAAGACATAACTTCGTTAAATATTTTATTTTTCACAATTTCAAAATCTAATGTATCTATTCCCTCTTTTTTAATTACAAAAAGAGCATTATACATTTTATTAGAAGTAAAAATTGGAGTAAAACTATTTTCTTTAGTATTATTTAATAGATACTGCATTTGTGGGTCTAAGTCTTTTATTTGAAGTGTCAAAGGATTTCTTTGCACATCTTGTGGAAGTAAAAGTGGACTTTTGATTGCTGATAATAATGATGATCTTTTATTTGTTATATATTGTACTATTGACACTGTTTTTACCGTTGTATAATCGTTTTTATTAGTTTCATAGTGTAATAGCATATCTTCATTTGTAGCTATTTTTAATTGACCTTGAACTAGTTTTTTAATTAATTTTTGTCTAGTAACTATACTTTTAGTTTCTTTTTCAAATATTGAATAATCAGGATACTTTTGTTTAACTATTGATTTGAAAGTAAAAACATCCATATTATTAGAACTTGCTAATTTTTCAATGTAATCATTAATGTCAAAAATATCTACATTAATATTGTATTTTTGTAGCAGTTGATCATATAAAACATTGTCAATAAGAGAACTTACTGCTTCGTTTTTATCCATATTTTCTGTAAGCATTTTTTGGTCGATATCATAGAGCGTAATTGGGTCATCATTTACAGTTATCGCAATGCCATTTATTAAACCAGCAAATGACATATTTACAGATATAAGTAATATCAAAAATAATTTATACATTATAATTCCTTGTCTTATTAAAACAGATATTTTACCTAAATAATGGTAAATATCTGTTTTGACTAAAAAAGAATTAAATACTTTTTGCTTTTGTACACTTATTTATAAGATAGAAAATAGAATTGTAATCTAAACCAGAATGCTCAGATAATCCTATTTCACAAGTTTTTGAAGTTGAAAATGCATATTTAGCATTTTTTATACTTTTTGGAAGATCTCTTAATGCAGATTCATTTAATTCAGGAAAGTTAAATCCCCTATCTCCTGCGAATCCACAACATTTTACATCTGCTGGAATTATTACTTCATTTGAACACATTTGTGCTAAAGTTTTGAATTTAGTTTCTAATCCCATTTTAGAAGAACTACATGTTGTGTGTATTGTAATAGGTTCATTTATTGGTGTAAAGTCTAAATCATTACTTAAAAAGTCTAGAGCGAACTCTATTGGTTCATAAAGTTTTAGATCACTTTTAAACTTTTCTATCATCGTTTTAGTACATGGACTAGTATCACACAATACTGGATATTCACCATTATTTGTAGCTTTAATTAAAGCAATTTCAAGTTGTGATGATTTTGTAGCTCCTGCTTCAATAAAACCTTTTGAAGAAAATGGCATTCCACAACAAAGATTTGGTAAGTTTTCAGGAAAGATTATTTGGTAACCAGCTTTTTTTAATAATTCAACGGTTACCTCAAATAATTGTTTTTCTTCTACACTTACATCACTTAATCCCATAGTTCTATTTATACATGATGGAAAATAAACTACTTTTTTATCTGAAACTTGTTGCTCAAATTTTGTATTTATTTTAATTGGTTTTGGTAATGTTGAATCCCATTTAGGAATTTTTCCTTTAGAAAAATCTCTCATAGTTGAAGTCACTGTTTCCATACTAGCAGTTCCTAACAGTTTATGCACAGCATTTGCACTACCTAGTCCAAATTTCATTCCTTTTAGTGTCATTGAAAAATTATTGGCTACGAAATTAGCTACTTTTTTTGCATTTGGTGATAATTGTTCAGCTCTTAAATGCTTAGTTAAATTTCCTGTATCAATATTTACAGGACATGAAGATGAACATAAAGAGCAAGTAGCACAAGTTTCAATTCCATCATATTGGTAAAGTTCTTTATATTCTTTTGCTTCCTCAAGTTGACCAGTTTCTTCTAGTCTTGATATTTCTCTATTTATTACAATTCTTTGTCTAGGTGTTAATGTTAGCTCATTTGATGGACACGATGGTTCACAGAATCCACACTCAATACATTTATCAATGATCTCATTACTTGCAGGCATAGCTTTTAAGTTTTTAAGATGAGCTTCTTGATCATCATTTATGATAACTCCAGGATTTAGTAATCCTTTTGGATCAAATAATTCTTTGATCTTCTTCATCATTACATAAGCATCATGTCCCCATTCAACTTCAATAAATGCAGCCATATTACGTCCAGTCCCATGTTCTGCTTTTAGGCTTCCTTGGTATTTAACTGCAACTGAATGAACCACATCATTCATAAATGCATCATATCTTTTAATTTCTTTTGGATCTGAGAAGTCTTGAGTAAATACAAAGTGGAAGTTTCCTTCAAGTGCATGTCCAAAGATTAAGGCTTCATTATACTTGTGTTTTTTAAATAAATCTTGCAATTCTAAAGCAGCTTGGGCAAGGTATTCAATCGGATAGACAACATCTTCAATAATTACTGTAGTTCCTGTTTCTCTTACTGCTCCAACTGCTGGAAATAAACCTTTTCTAATTTTCCAATAAAGAGTATATTCTGTTACATCTTTAGTAAAATAGATATCTCTTTCTACATCAAATTCTGCTAACAGTTCTTCAATTTGAGCTGTTTGAATATCAAGTTGTTTATTGGAAACTGCTCTTGTTTCAATTAATAAAGCTGTAATATTTTCACCAAAATCTTTAATAAAATCAGGCATGCTCTCATCTTCTTCAATACTTCTTAATCCTGCCCTATCCATTAATTCCACTGCATCAACAATAATAGTTTTATCATCACGTGCAAGTTTTAATTTTGTAACAGCAGAACATGCTTCTTCTATATCTTTAAAGTAAATTAGTGCACTTGCTTTATCTTTTAAATCTTCAACTGTATAGTAAGTTATTTCTTCTATAAAAGCCAAAGTTCCTTCACTACCGATTATTAAGTGTTCTAATATTTCGAATTCATCTTCAAAATCTATAAGTGCGTTAAGTGAGTAACCACATGTATTTTTTATTTTGAACTTTCGTTCTATTTTTGCTCTTAATTTTTCATTGTTTATCGTGCTTGTTGAGAACTCTTTTAAATCTTTTAAGAATTCTGCATGTGTTAATTTAAAAGCATTTTTACTCTCTATACATGCTGTATCTAATTTTGTTCCATCAGCAAAAATCAATTTCATTGATTTCAAAGTTTTATATGAGTTTTGAGAAACTCCACAACACATACCTGAGGCATTATTTGCAGCAATTCCACCAATCATGGCAGCATTTATTGAAGCCGGATCAGGTCCTATTTTTTTAGAATAAGGAGCAAGTAAATTATTTACTTGTTGACCTGTTAGTGCTGGTTGTAATGAGATATAACTTCTATCATCAGATATTTTAAAGTCTGTAAACTTTCTTGATGTTACTATTAAAATAGAATCACTAATAGCTTGACCTGAAAGAGAAGTTCCAGCAGCCCTAAATGTAACACTTAATTCTAATTTATTTGTTAATTCAATAATATCTTGAACTTCTTGTGCATTATCAGTTTTGATTACAATTTTTGGAATTAATCTATAAAATGAAGCATCTGTTCCATAAGCTAATGTATGTAATTTATCAGTAAAAATATTTTTTACTGAAATCTTCTTTGAGATTTGATTATAAAAATTTAAATATTTACCATCTAACATCTTGAGCCTTTTATTTTTAATATTATCCAGCAGTACTTGGATTAATTCCAAAGAACTCTGGGTAGAAAGCAATTAACATTAATACTACAATCTGAATTGCAATAAATGGTAATACACCTTTATAAATTTGTATTGTTCTAACTGTTGCTGGGACTACCCCTTTTAAATAGAAGAGTGAGAATCCAAATGGTGGTGTTAAGAATGATGTTTGTAAGTTCATCGCAATTAAAATAGCAAACCATACAGGATTAATATCCAAGTTCATAGCAATTGGTACAAGAATTGGAACAATAATATATGAAATTTCAACAAAATCAATAAAGAATCCTAAAATAAGAATTGCTAACATTGTGAATATAATGAATCCCCATTTTTCATCTCCAGGTAAACTCATCATAAAGTGTTCAACAATTTCATCTCCACCTGTATATGTAAATACCATAGAAAAAGCTGTTGCACCAATTAAGATACCAAATACCATAGAAGTAATTTTTACAGATTCTAGAGATGCTTCTTTAACCATAGAAATAGAAAATGATTTATAAACAATTGCCAATCCAATTGCTCCTAAACATCCTACTGCCGATGATTCAGTAGGCGTTGCAATACCTGCAAAAATAGAACCTAGAACTAATAAGATTAGTGTTAGCGATGGAATAATATCAATTAAAGCTCGAACTACTTGTTTACCTTTTGAACCTCGTGTTGGATCAGATGGAATTGCTGGAGCCATTTCTTTATTAAAAAATGATATAACAACTATATATAATATATATGCACCTACAAGTGCTAATCCTGGACCAATTGCCGCTTTAAATAAATCTCCAACAGGAACTTGGAATACATCTCCTAAGATAATTAAAACAATTGAAGGAGGAATAATCTGCCCTAATGTACCAGAAGCACAAATAGTACCACAGGCAAGAGGAGTATTATATTTGTATTTCATCATAACAGGAAGTGAAATAACTCCCATTGCAACAACAGAAGCACCAACAACACCAGTTGATGCTGCTAATAATGCACCAACTAATACAGTTGAAATAGCAACTCCACCTCTAATTTCTCCAAATAAGAAGCCCATTGATTCTAAAAGTCTTTCAGCAAGACCAGTTTTTTGTAAAACAATTCCCATAAAAATAAACATAGGAACGGCCATAAGAATTGTATTTTGCATAATAGACATAATTCTAAATGGCATAAAGTCAAACATAAGTAGACCTTCTTCAAAGCCCTCAACCAAACCAACTTCAAGTCCATCATCAAACCCAATCTCAACAATACCAGCAATAATTCCAAAAAGTACTGATACGGCTGCAAAAGTAAATGCTACAGGAAAACCAAATAGTAGCATTAGTAGTGCAGCAAAAAACATTATAATACCAACCATTATTTATCTCCCTTATGTAATTTTTCTTCTGATTTATGAACATCTTTTACAATAATATCAATCTCACCATTTACCATATGAGGAGCTACAGGATGTAATCCTCTATAAACATTTAAG
>Ga0209716_1002653_pt1 | contig 11602 bp, 25 predicted proteins | sample COGITO_mtgs_1205_FD_184811 | JGI IMG/M metagenome (GOLD analysis project Ga0209716, IMG submission 184811) | Pelagic marine microbial communities from North Sea - COGITO_mtgs_120531 (SPAdes) (version 2) | ecosystem: Environmental > Aquatic > Marine > Epipelagic ...
TGGATTTGGTTCATCAGATGCAACTTATATGTTGAAAGAATTTATAGATATGGTTATCGATTGTTTCACTAATAGTGTTTACAACAAAAGTGGATATCAAACAGTATTCAATCCAACTTTATCAGTAGAATACAAATATTCTGAATCAGAATTAGTATCATTTGAAGATGATGGACAATTTTAAAATATATAAGATATGAATGGTAAAGTAAGTTTCAAAACCCTAGCTAAAATCAACGAAGAGATTGGAAGTTTCCAAATCGGGCAAACCAATGGTGGTGGTAATCCACTTTATCTGAGATTTGGATATTGGATGAGAGTTGATAACGAAAAACTCAATGAACTATTGGATTATGAAGCAGATTCAGTTGAAGAGGAATACTACGATGATGATTGTGGTTGGAAGTATTGTTACGAATTAAAGTAAAAATAATTGAGAAAAAGCTTGTATATATCAAATCTTTTTCGTATGTTAGTACTGTAATTGAGTGAGAGAGTTAAACCCTTTAAAACAAATAAAATGAAAAATTATCAAGCTATCCTTATGATTGTTATCGGTTTCGGATTAGGTATCCAAACGTTGAATGGTGTTGTTCAAATGTACATCCCATTCGCTGGTGTTAAAAACGAAATTGCGTTCGCATTTGTAGGAATTATGATGGGTACATTAGGTATCTTCGCCGTTGATTATAAGAAAATTTTAAAAGCCCTTATTTAATATGATTTATTTAGATTCAGTTGGTTCATTTATAGATATTGTAACCAAAATAGTATATCCAGCCAAAACACAAAATACACCTGATATGGAAATGGGAGTTTCTTTGGATGAGGTAGTTGATGAGTGGTTCGATGGATTATCATCAAAAGATTTGAAAAACTTAAAATCATTAAAATTAATTTAAAACCATAAAATTATGAAATCTAATTTATTAGTACATTGTCAGTATTTTGAGAACTACAACGTTGATATCAACGGATTTGGTGAAGTTCCACATTGGAAACCAAAAGGTGGACACACCTTTCAAATGCCGATTGATTCGGATACGGTATTTTATGCGGATGAGGATAAACTCATTCAAGCCATCAAAAATTTGGTGGAATCTCAGAACTCAATCGCTGCACGATTTGAGTATCGTGAACATGAGTTGGTAATCTCCGAACCTACCTTAGTTGAAGGTTTGGAAGGTCAAATTCAGAAGTTGTACGAATTGGCTGATGTAGAGTGATTTTAGATTGGATTATAGTATCAGCCCTAACACTGGGCTGGTTCGGTTTCCTCTTTTGGAAAATGAAGAAGGAGGAGAATAATTTGGATAAGTAAAATAAATTTCGTATATTTGTAAAGATGAAAGAGATTAAAAAGTATTTGGGAATTAAACAAAGATTGTGGTTATCACAATTATTAGTTGTATCAACCATTCCAGCTCATTATAAATCCGTTATTTGTAATGTGATTGCAAAGGATTGTTACAATAGTGAAGAACAATATTTATTAAATCTATTAAGAGAAGATTATGGAAAAGGTTATTAAAGATGGTAAAGTAGGTGTATTGGTATCACCGGGTTTTGGAGCAGGATTTTCAACTTGGGGTTACCCAACTGAGGCAATCTTTGACCCAACTTTGATTGAGTTGGTAGAAAATGAGAAAATCCAAGAAGCTGTGGATTACTGTGAATCTACATGGTCAGATGGTTACTCCGGTGGAGTGCAAGATTTAAGAGTAGCTTGGATTCCTGAAGGTACTAAGTTTCAGATTGTGGAATACGATGGTTCTGAATCTATTGAGTTTTTGGAAGATGTTAATTGGATAACAGCATAGAGTTATGAAAGAATTAAGATGGAATTTAACCAAAGCTCAGATAGCTTGGTTACAACAAATAAAAAATCAAAATTGGTTGAAGTTAGAAGATTCTGAGATGATTGGTTCTATATTATATAGAACTGATTATAATGAGGACCAACAGTTAAGACTAAATGTTCTTAGAGAAACATATATAATCTACAAAAAAGCAGAATTAGTATGAGTGGAAAAGTAAGTGGATACACAGAAAAGATTTTTACCCAAGATGAGGTGAAAGATATCTTAACGGAGATTATAGAATCAGTTGAAGATTTGGAATTTGATTACCAACGAATGTCTCAAAGTGGTAAAGAGATTTATAATAATCTAAGAAACTATTTGGATACTCTATAATGACGCTCGTTGATGATAAATTAGCAAAGGGATTAGTTCAATTGGATAATTGGTTGAGAGATTCTCAACCATCTGATTTAACTAATATAGTAGAAGCTAGTAGGGAAAGAATTACCATCATTCAAAATAGAGGATATTATATGGATTCTGAAAAAGATTTTCTGAATGAGTTAAGGAGACAGTATTTAGAGGATAAAAAATCCAACAATTAAGTTTAACAAATATTTATATATATGAGAAGTTATTTTTTAATATTAATACCTCTTTTGTTTTTAGGGGCAACTGAGTTTGAGGGGAAAGATGAGGTTGAGAGTATTACTATATTGGAACCAAAACCAATAAAAGAAATAGTAGTTGAAATACCCCAAATAGATGAATTTGAATTAGTGAACGCACTGATACATATTGAATCAAGAGGTAACGATTCAGCAATAGGTGATACTCATTTAGGTGAACCATCTATTGGTGTGTTACAAATTAGACCTATTATGGTTAGGGAGGTAAATAGAATCCTTAAATTAAAAGGTACTAAACATAGATTCAAATTGAAGGATAGATTCAGTAGAGAAAAATCTATTGAGATGTTTTTAATTTGGAAAGAATTTCATCATAAGGATTCCGATTATGAAGAAATTTCTAGAAGTTGGAATGGTGGACCAAATGGACCAAAAAACCAAAAAACGTATAATTATTGGAAGAAGGTCGAACAACAATTGGCTAGTTTATAAAAAGAAAATATGAAAAAATCGTTATGGATAATCTTAGGATTATTTTTCGTAGGTTTAGCCTACATCGGAGTACTTCTTCCTGGAGTACCAACAACATTCTTTGTGATACTCGCTGCTTGGGCATTTTCCAAATCATCTGAAAAGTTTAATAAGTGGTTACACGAACATCCATTGTTCGGTAAATACCTAACCAATTGGGAAACCAAACGTATCTATCCAAATAAAGGTAGATATGCAATGGTTGGTGTAATGTGTTTATCTTTAATTTCAATGTATTTTACAGTTCCTATTAGAGTTGTTTTATATGCTGGAATTACGTTTGTACTCATTATATTTTGGGCATTTAGATATCCGGGTTCAGTTGAGGAATATGATAAGAGAGTTAAAGAAGGCAAGAAAATCGGTTGGTTTAAGTGAAAACAGTAAATTTAGAATACACAAATATACCAGCATATATACCTGGAATTGATTACTTTTTGAATAAAGTAAAAAATGATGAGGTATTTCACTTTATGCGTATGAATCATGGGTTCATAGATTCCTTTAAATTAACCTATAAGAATTGGCACAAATTACAACCACACTTAGAGGAAAAACGTTATGGTGAAATAGCTGGTTATGTATCCAATATCTATAAAGCTAAACAACATGGATTGGGTAATTGGCACAAATATTCGGATAACCAAAAAAATTTGATTAAGAATCTAATCGAAATGGTATTTGAGTATGAGAACCTACCCAATAGTGTTCATATTGGTATATCATTGGGAGTTGGGTTAGGTACACATTGGGGAATATGGAATGAAGCACATCCAGTTCAACAATATAGAACTAAATTTGCACATATATTAACCAATGTAACAAATCAAACATACTACTATGCTGGTATTATGAAACACTATACTATAAAAGGTGAGTGGGGTAGGGTGTTTAAATTACTAAATGAAAAGGATTTCAATGTTGTATTCGTTGGGCCAGGTACATTTGGTGGATTTGATAAAATATTCAATATAAAGAACTTTAACTTTATCCAAATTCCACGAGCTGGGGCAATTGGTAAGATTGATGAATATATTGATAAAGTTAAGGAGATAGATACTAATTCAGAAAAACCAACAATGGTATTTACACAAGTTGGGCATATCTTATCCGCTAAGATTACAAAAGAAATAATGAATACCAATATTTACTCATTTGATGTGGGTAGAAGTTTTGATATTCTGATGAAAGATAAATTCAAAGATGGGGATGTTGCTTATAAATGTTGGACAGCTTTGGATGAGCATGGATTAAACAATTATGTTGATAATTTAAGAAAATAATATGGCAAACGGAGTTTATAAAGTTACAGAAGAATTCGAAGAGAAATTAGCTAGTTATACTGGTGCTAAATATGCGGTAACGTTGGATAATATGAGTAATGGGTTATTTTTAGCCCTATACTATGAACATCACGTAATGAACCGTACAAATGAAACAATAACAATACCGGAAAGAACATACCCATCGGTTCCTTGTGAAATCATTCACGCTGGATTGAAGGTTGGATTTAGTAAAGTTGAAGGTACTACGATTAAAGGAGCATACCAATTAGAAGGTTCCAGAGTATGGGATTCTGCATTAGCATTTACAGCTGATATGTATAAGAAACATACACATATGTGTGTATCCTTTACAGGTCCTTACAAACACTTTAAACTATCCAAAGGTGGAGCTATACTAACTGATGACCCAACGGCTTATCGTTGGTTTAAGAGAGCTAGGTATAGTGGTAGACGTGAAGTATCATACCATGATGATAACTTAGATATGATTGGTTGGAACTTCTATATGATGCCAGAATTGGCAGCCAGAGGATTACTCTTAATGGGGCAATTTTATAATCCAGATGGAACCAAAAAGCATCAAGAAGATTTGGAATTACCATATCCTAATTTGAGTAAGTTTGAAGTATATACTAAAGGGAACAAATAATGGAATTTTTCAAAGAAGTTAATTATAGTGATATCTCCAGTCCAAACGAACTTTTAGATATTCTCAAAAATTATAAGGTTTTGGTACTAAAAAACTATCAAAACAAAGAAAAAGTTGATGATTATTTACAAAACTTTGTTAAATCCATTGGTGATATAATTGGAGCTGATGAGGATTTGCATACGGGAAATCCAACTGGAAATGCATTGATTGAAATATCATATGACCCAACTGAACAAATGAAATATAGAACTTCAAGTAATTCTCAGCCACTACATACCGATACATCTTATACTGAATTTGAGGATGTTCCTGAATTTGAAGAAAACATAAAATTTCTAATATGTTTAAAGAAAGCACCAAAGGGTGGAGCAACTACATTTATTGATTCTAAAACGTTAGTTGATTTAATGGAATATGATGGTAGAGGTGATTTAATTGATAAATTGTTAACTATTCCAGTTGGACATAAAAAGGGAGATAGAGAAAAGATTACTCAAATCCTAAAAAGAGATGGTAATGATTACAAATTTAGTTGGAATTACCCACCAGCTAAACGATATCCAAATACAAAAGAAGCAGATTATTTGGTTGAAGAATTCAAACAATTTCTAAACGATAGAATTGAGAATTCGGGAATGTTAGATTCTGTTATATTAGAAAATAACGATGTGGTATTTTGGAGAGATAGTTATTTACTCCATGGTAGAAATAGTTATTTTGCAAGAGAAAAAGGTGATAGAAAATTACTAAAAGGTAGTTTAATTTTAAATAAATAGATATGAAGGTAGGACAATATAACATAATCGCTGAAGATGTGATTATCGAAGAAGGTGTTGAGATTGGTAACTTTAATGTTATAGCTAGTGGTACAATACTCAGAAAAGGTTCAGTAGTTGGAAACTATTGTGAGATAGGTAAAAACAATGATGTAGGTGAAAACACAATACTGCAAGGTAGAGTTAGAACCGCAAGTGGATGTATATTTGAAAAGAATGTAACAGTTAAGTATGGTACTATTCTAACATCCGATGTTCTATTAAAAGAAGGATGTTTCTTAGGACCACATACAATTACATTGGGTTCAACTCACGAAAGAATTACTAAGCATGGAACTGTAATTGGTAGAAACACTTATATTGGAGCTGGTTCTAAGATTGCGGCTGATACTAAAATTGGTGATAATATTGTAGTTGGTGCTTTAGGATTTGTGAATAAAGATTTAACTGAAGAAGGAATCTACGCTGGGTTACCCGTTAAAAAAATTAAGTAATGTTATCTATTCTTAAAAATGCAACTGAAGGAATGATTACCTATTATGTAGGTGATAATCCGGCTCATATTTCACACTTAAAGGATTGTAAACTCATATGTAAGCAAGAGTTTGAAGGATTGAGTAATGTAGAGCAAATAGTTGTAGATGACCCTCAATTGCATTTTTATAAATTATCACATAACGTAGCAAATAAATTTATATTTAGTAAAACTAAACCATATTCTTTTGGTGATAATTGTGAAATCCATAAATCAGCTGTAATCGGTGATGGTGTAGAAATTGGTAATAATGTAACCATTGGACCTAATACCGTAATTTATTCCAAAACTAAAATTGGTAATAATACTCAGATAGGAGCAAATTGTACAATTGGAACTGAAGGTATGATGTGGGTTTGGGATGGTGATATGAAAGTGTTTTTAAAACAATTAGGTGGAGTTGAAATAGGTGATAATTGTATCATAGGTTCCAATTCAGCAATAGTAAGAGGTTCGGCTAATGAGTTAACCATATTAGAGGATGGAGTTAATATAGCTCCAGGTTGTTGTATCGGGCATGGTACTTTTATAGGTACACAAACTCACTTAGCTAACAACGTTTCAACTGGTGGTTCATCTTATATTTCAGAATATTGTTTTATTGGTTCATCAGCAGTAGTATCTCCTGGAGTTGTAATAGGTTCATCCGATGTAACTTTAGGTTCTGGTGGTGTGATGGCTAAATCAATCGAAGATTCTGGTGTTTACGTTGGAATACCTGCCAAACTTCTTAAAAAAACCGAAGGTAAACTTAGAGGAATGCCTGTATGGAGAAGATAGGTTTATTAACATTTGTAATTTTGGGGATTATTTCGGCATATCTCAGATATTCGGAGTATAAAGATTAGGATATATGGATTATTTTTCGTATATTTGTATAATAAATAAATTAAGATATGTCTGAAAACGAAATGAATCAAATACCAACAAATAGAACTGTAACAGTTCCAATGTTGATGAGTAAAAAAGTTAGTAGTATTGATGGTGATACTGTATTGTTTTATATAAACAAAAATTATGGATTAACAAATGGATTGGAATCCCTTATGGATTTTAACTCACTATTTCCAACTGATGATGGTTTTTGTATAATTAATGCAAATCTAAGTAGAGTAGAACAATGAAGCAAATGAAAGTAGCTCTGATAGCTCACGATGGTAAGAAAGCATCAATGGTTTCTTTTGTAATGAAACGATTGGATTTTTTCAATAAAAAGAATATAGAAATCGTAACTACGGGAACAACTGGTAGTATGATTAAAAACGCAGGTGTTGATAAAGTTCAAAGAGTTAACTCAGGTCCAATGGGTGGTGATGCTGAAATTGGAGCTATGGTAGCTAGAGGTGAAATGGATGCAGTTATATTCTTCAGAGACCCCTTAGATAAACACCCACACGATGTAGATATCTCAATGTTGATGAGGTTATGTGATGTACACGATGTACCATTAGCAACCAACTACAAAACTGGGCATATTATTATTAAACATTTTATAAATAAAGTAAAATAATGGAAACTTTTTCAGTACTAGCATACGAAAAAAGTGATATCAATAAGTTCACCCATTTGGTGGCTGTATGTGATTCACTATTCATAGCTAAGAGATATGCTGATACCGAAGCTAAATCATCTGGTGGTAAATACGGATGTGTGGTATTACTTAAATTAATGAATTCACCATTTACTGAAATGGATAGAAACGTTTACCAAACAAAATAAATTAAAATAGGTTATATGCAAAATACAGCACTAACATACGATGATATTCAGCTGGTTCCAGCGTTTTCGAATATCAAATCAAGAACTAACATCAACCTCAAAACTAAATTGAGTAGAAGATATGGATTACTGAATCCAATTGTAGCTTCACCAATGGATACAGTTTGTGAGTTTGAAATGGCTTACAAAATAGCTGAATTAGGTGGAGTTGGATGTATTCACCGATTTATGAGTATTGAAGAACAAAGTGATATTGTGAAAAGATTATATCATTCAATCTATGGTGAAGGTTTTGGTGGAGGAATCGCCGAACATTGGGGAGTGATGTACGATGATTGGCATACTGAAATTGCAGAAGTTCCTATTATGGCAGCAATCGGAGTTCAATCAGATGATAAGAAACGAGCAAAAGCATTAGTTGAAAGTGGAGCAAATGTACTTCTGATTGATGTAGCTCACGGAGACCACCAAAATGTGATTGATATGATTGAGTGGTGTAAGGGAAATCTACCAGACCATATTGATATTATCGCTGGTAATATCGCTACTCAAGAAGCAGCTGAGAGGTTGATTGATGCTGGAGCTGATGGTTTGAGAGTTGGAATCGGTGGTGGTTCACTTTGTACAACTCGAATCAAAACGGGATTTGGTGTACCAAATGTAACTTCATTAGAAGAGGTACTCAAAGTTGCTGGAGTTCCTGTTATGGCTGATGGTGGTATTCGTACTTCTGGAGATATGGCTAAAGCATTAGCTATTGGAGCAGAAACTGTAATGTTAGGTTCACTCTTAGCTGGAACGGATGAATCTCCTGGCAAAATTTTGGAAACTCAAAAAGGATTGTACAAAAGATACAGAGGTTCAGCATCATTGGAAACCAAAGTAACTCACGGACAGCAGGCTCGAAATGTGGAAGGTGAATCAACTACAATTCCATATAAGGGTGGAGTTAAATTTATTGTGAATGGATTATTGGATGGAGTGAAATCAGCACTAAGTTATGCTGGAGCTGAAGATTTGAAACACTTTTATCCAGAATATGTAATTGTAACAAACGCAGGACAGAATGAAGCTAAGCCACACCTTCTCTAAGAATAAAGAATACACAATTTTACTTCAGGGGGTTATTAATCCTAAAACATTCAAGCTTTGGATTAAAAACTATTCGGATTATACCGTTGTAGTTAGCATATGGGAAGATGAAGATTTAAGTGATTATAAAATTCCTACAAATTGGAAAGTTATCAAAAACAAATATCCGTTGGTTAGGTTTAGAAAACAAGCTAATTTAGATTATCAAATAATAACTACATTGGCTGGATTGGAATCGGTTGATACTGAGTGGGTTATAAAAATGAGAACAGACGAATATTATTCTAATTTAGAAAAGGTACTAGAAAAGATGAAAAACAATCCTCATAAAATCGTATGTTCATCTATGTTTTTCAGAAAATATGGAATGTATAAATTTCATTGTTCTGATAAATTATTAGGTGGTACTACTGATAATTTGATTGCAATGTTCGAATCAACACTTCAGAACTTAGAAATGAATTTATGGGATGAACCAATTCCAGAATCACAATTAGGATTAGCATATATAATGTGTAAAGATTCTACTATTGATATTGATGATGTGAATAACAAACGTGCGGAATTAGGACAGGAATTTATAGAAGAAAAAGCTATAAATTCATTTACAAACGTATCTAATACAATTTCAACTGAAATAATAAACATTGTTCATACTGAATTTATCAACAATGATAATCATATAGATTGGGAAACTGTAACTAACTCAGTTGGTAGATGGAAATCTATATTAAGTGAATGTTTGAATGTTGTAAACAAACACAAAAATCAATATTTAGATGATAGACCATATATGCAAAAATGGTTTGATATAATAGATATCAACGAATTAAAACCATATATAGCTACCAGCTTTCAAGGTAAAAAAGGTAGAGTTTGGTACAATAGTGATTTTGATAATGAGAAAGAGGATTGTGTATCCGATATAAAGAAATATTAATATAATGTTAAACAAATTGAAAACATATTTCAAAAGTAAGCCAAAATTAGAAGGTGAGATTGGTAGATTAAATCACCAAATCAAGCTCATGCAAGAACACATTCAAACTCAAAAAGATGATAATATGAGCTTGAAAAAGAAGATTAGAGAGCTGGAAATGTTATGGGATATAGAAACGACAAAAAGATATTAATATGATAATTTACGGAATATTAGGAATTTTAATAACATTTTTCTTTGATATGGCTCTCAAAGGTGGTGAGCATGAATTGGATAATAAAGAAAGAATTTTAATAACACTTCTCTGGCCCCTAATGTTGATATGGTTTTTATATCACCTTATTAATGAATCTAGGAATAATGAATAAACTTGAAGAGTTACAATTAGAAGCTAAAGAATACTCATCACTTCCTCAAAAAATAATGATGAAGCAATTTGAAAATTGTGATAGAGATGTTTTTAAATTTTGGGATTCTATTATTTGGGATTCGGATTGGCTGAGACATGATACCCCAGAGGAGAAACGTATTAAAGATATTAAAAGAGAATTTGAAGCACATCCATTAAAAAATTGGATAACAAAACCAAAAGAATTAGTTTAATGAACAATTGATATAATGTAATAGTTATATAAGATAGAACCCACTAATCTTATAGATACTATGTACACCATTCAGCAATTAGAAAGAGCAGTAAAAAACGAAAGAAAAAAGAACGAAAGTATCTTAATAGATGTGATGTTCACTTTGATTGATATCGAAGAAGATATACATTCAAACTCATTCCCAATAGAAAAGATAGAAGAACGAATCCAAAAGCTAAAGGAGAATATTGCTAGAAATCTAACGGAGTGAAACCAAAGAAATAAGCCGGAGTGATGGCACATATGAAATCGATGTAAGATTTCGGGAACCCATATTCATTAAGTTGAGTTTGGGTTCTGTCTTTTTTAGCAAAAAGCTTGTATAATCCAAATAAATTTTGTATATTAGATTGTAAAACAAACCATAAATATGAAGGTATACAAACTGGATAGTAAAGGAAAAGTAAGAGTATTAGAGGTAACCACCAATGATGGTAATCTAATACAAACATCTGGGTTATTGGATGGTAAAAAGGTAGAACATACAAAGTTATGTAAACCAAAGAATATCGGAAAGGTAAACGAAACCACCGAAGTAACCCAAGCCGAATTTGAAGCTGAAGCTTTGATTGTTAAAAAGCTAAGAGAGGGGTATTTCAAAACCATTGAGGAGGCTAAATCGGTTAAGGTAATTCTACCTATGTTAGCTAATGATTATTTCAAAAAAGAAAAGAAAGTACAATTTCCTTGTTACGTTCAACCAAAGTTGGATGGTATGAGAGGATTGGGAAATATGGGTACTTTAATATCAAGAGCAAATAAGGAAATTGAAACCCTTAAACATATCCAAAATGATTTAGAAGGTATCGAAGATTATATCGATGGTGAACTATATGCACATGGATTGACTTTCCAAGAAAATATGAAAATCATAAAGAAATATAGAGAAGGGCAAACTGAAAATGTGAAATACCACGTATATGATATGATTTCAGATAAACCATTTATAGAACGATATTCAGATTTGAAAACCATAGTAGAGAACAAACCAAATAT
>Ga0209716_1002666_pt1 | contig 11549 bp, 9 predicted proteins | sample COGITO_mtgs_1205_FD_184811 | JGI IMG/M metagenome (GOLD analysis project Ga0209716, IMG submission 184811) | Pelagic marine microbial communities from North Sea - COGITO_mtgs_120531 (SPAdes) (version 2) | ecosystem: Environmental > Aquatic > Marine > Epipelagic ...
TTAACGTTGAAACATCGTGAGTCTGATTGTGCATTTATATGTCAATTATATTGTTCACGATTAAATGACGATGGTAAAAAAGTTAGTCAATATTTGGGTTCCTCAGTGGTGGACATTTCACAATGTAAACGTAAGTCCTATACATTGAATATTCAAGATTCATCGAGTCAACCGGCTTTAAAAACCGGCCAAGTTACTATAGCTTTTCACGATTTATGTGATGAATTCATACCAACTGAAAGTTTATTTGATACACATTTGGCACAGGATACATCTGTCATTCAACAGTTGTCATTAGCGAGTGAAGCTAATTTGACATACATTGAAGGTTTTGGTTCGAAAGGTTTGTTTGGCATTGTCGATGGGTTGAAATTGGTACATTCGCCATATTATAGAAATCATTTAGGTGTGACAATGCCATCGGGTGCCTTTTGTATGATACCTACAACAATTGATGACAATTTGGACAAAGCAGTCGAATCTCATCGGCAAAAACTTCATCTAGCACTTACGCGTAACTCTATGTCGAAAGGTACATTCATTCAGAATATTTATGAAATGATGACAGATGGAATTGTTAAATCAAGACATATTCGATGTTTAGTGGTGGTAGCGGATGCTGTGACGACCCATGCGCGTTTAAATATTGCATACACTCCAGATGTACAATTGACACCTGAACCACGTGGTACGGAAAGATGGGAAATACCAAGAGAACCAACGTCAGATGGTGGTCTCTCTTTTTCTGGTGATTGTGAAGATTTTGCCAGAGAAGTATATCAACAGTGTAAAGAAATAATTGAGTGGGTAAAGCCTGATTTTGAATCTGGGGATGTGTTGGAATCTATGTCGGCTTTATTGCATCTATATGTTCCTACTATTGAACAAGGTGCAGTCGATTCTGAAGCTCATAGTAAATATATTACATATGATGCTGCATATAGAAATCATATTTGGGCAGCATTACATCCACGAGATGCATGGAGAACAAAAATATTAAATGGAAGTTGTAGTTTGAATGAATTGTATAAAAAATGGCCAAACTTTGCTTGTGAATATAAATTGCCTGTTCTGCATTTAGAAGGGACGGGTGATGTATATCCTGTGGTGACGTGTAGAAAACCTGGCTTTATTATGCGAATGAATCATAAAATGAATAGCGTGATGAAAAAATACCCACAGTTAATGAAAGCTACAATATCGGATATGTCGTTGCAATGTAATCATTCTTCAACATTTTATAAATATGCAATTGCTTGTATGACAGATATTTTTAAAGAACAAGGATTTTTAGATTTTACTTATGTTACTGATAATAAATATGGTGTAAATATATATAATTGGGCACGTGGTCAATATAAAATGGTGCCATCAACTAAACATAGTATCAGAACCATTAATAATATTTCAAAGATGATAAAATTAGAACGACCAATTTTTCCAATATTGAGCAATATATCAGTACTCAAAGGACCGAAATGTCTTGATGGATTTTGTGTAAGATTTGGACAGAGTACACCATTCGAAGAAATCAACGATGAAACAGTCGAATACGGTGAGTACATTATAGGAGACAATAAATGGCATGATATATTTTTTAGTATACCAAAAATTAGTTCAGATACTGATTAAAAAATAATAATAATACATGTAACAATAAAAATATAATAAAAAAAATTAAATATTATCTATACATCAGACTCCAATTCATGGATTTTTTTCTGCAATGTACTAGCATATTCTGGCAAAAACTCAGAACGCAATAACAAATCAGACTCGCACAACTTTTCTCTTGTCAATGGGTCAGTTCCTTTTGCACGAACCCATGTCAAAAGCTGCATTCTATCGTAGTAATGGTCATTGACCGGTGTTTTGACTAAATCAGCCGTATAATCTTGCGAAATGGGACATCTTAACATATGTATAATTTCTTCCCATTTCTCACTATTTTCATATTTCGATTCAATCTTATTAATAATCGAGCACAATGCAGTGGACACATTTGCAACGATAGCTTCCAATATCATATTTGGTACAATGTCATCACACAATGTAATTGCTTTATCAGCGAATTTTTGTTGTTTTTGTTGACGAATCATAAAACGACAAACTGTCGAAGAGACTGTTGTGCGTTCATCGTCAAGTAATATTTGAATATGGTCAATACGAGAATGTGAGCATGCGTGTTCTAATGGTAAGCGTCGATTTTTTAATGGAATGTTTGGGTCCAATCCACGATTCAAACATATCTTTAAATAATATGATGGAACTGACATCAAAACATCAATTTGTGAGCGGGGAATGATATCAACTTTTGAAACAACTTCTTTGAATAATTTTTTATGTTGACGACGAATGGCTGCTGTGACACAGAGATTCTGGAGGTGCTCTGCAAATTTGACACATGTTAATGCAGTCGAAACATGCATACGAGATATGATTGTCATCCATTGTTGCATTGATGGTTTGTAGCCGGATTCTAGACATCTTTGAAGCATTATGCGGTCATTTTTTGATAGTGCTTTTTTAAAACGTTGTTTGAGAATGCCTTCTTTGACTCGTACAGTAGATGGTTGTGAGATAGATGTTGAGGAAGTGTGTGATGTGGAAGTGGATTGTGTGGAAGTGGATGGTGAGATAGATATAGATGATGAAACTTTTGTGTAATTTTGGTTGGATGATAAAGTCACTGTTGATTTATTCATCGGTGATTTATTTAAATTTCCGCTATTTTGTATTGGTGTTGATGCTGTATGTGATGTTTTATCTGTATTATAGTTGGATGGTGTGATATCTATTGGAACTGTCACAGGAAAATTTTGTTGGTGGCTCCCGAGGAGCATTGTGTGTAACAGATTTAAACCCGTTTATATACTATTAAATACTATTTCTTACGAATTGGTATTTTGTACAGATTTTGATATTTTTAATCGTTATCATACTCATAAATTTCAAATAGGCATATCGCACAATGGAAGTATAAAAAAATTAGAAACAGAAAATGCACTATAAAGTTCATAAATATCACAGAAAAAATATGTCAGAGATTCTCGTGGCTAATGGTGTACTTGTTAATAATCCATATCGTGTTTTGAGAAAATGGTCGTCATATTCTATGTATGTTTCATTTATTTTTTATTGTTTTGTATTACTTCAGCCTGGATATGATGATTATTATTTTATTACATTGTTAATGATTCCCATAATTCCATATCTTTGTCTGATGTTTGCAATCAAATATAATAATGTTGTCATTTTGTTTATATATGCACTTTTACAATGTATAATGTTAACATTTAATATATCAATGATGCTACAATTAGGGAAAAAGTCCAAATATTATCTTGATTCTTGTAGAGCTTGTAACTTTAGCCAATACGTAAAAGAATATTGCTTTGTGAATAATACAGAATTTATCACTGGCGACTTGATGGATGAAATTGATGAAATGAATCTTGGTGATATTGATGTATTGTCATATGAAAAGTGTAGCGATATTTCTATTAATACTTTTATTTATTATGTGCTTTATTTGTCGATGATTTTTATGAATTATATGACGATTAGTAGTTGGAGAAAAATTCATAATAGTGTGGTTATTAAAACTGTCGTTGTTCAAACAGGGGATATTGACGTTATTGATATGGAAAATGATGATGCTTTTCATGTTCGTCATGTCACTGAACAAGTAGTAAGTCAATATGGAGAATCTGTCGGTATAGATGTTCCAAATTGTAGTGGTGAATTTGTAGAATCTAGTGAATATGAAGAATCTATTATTCAAGAGGATAGAGTGTGAGCTTTGATAAATAAAGAGTGTAGATATTAGTGGTATTTAATAACATTTATTTTTTATAATGAGTAAAAATAATTTTAATATTAATAAAAAAATATGCCGTGAAATAAATAATCCAATTATTATAGACGATTTATACCCTGATAATGAATGTTCTATTTGTTTAATACAAATGGAAAAGTCTATAGTGCTACATTGTAGTCATAGATTTCATTTAAAATGTATTACAGAATGGTATGATTCACAACTAGAAATGCAAAAAAAGCCATGTTGTCCGTTTTGTAGAAAAAATATAGATATTCAATTGTTAACAAATAATATAAAACAAAAACAGTGCTGTTGTATTTTTTGGTAGTTATGTAAAATAATGATTTTATTGTAAAATGGACTAACAGTAATTCTAGGAGGACATATTTTCTTCAAAGCAAACAAACAAGTTGTACAATTAATTATATATAACACATCACGTGCATGAGACATAGCTGCACGAATATCAAACGGTGTTGTCTTTTCTGAACAAAGAAAGACACATGCGCGACATTGAACACCGTGAAATGTTTTGATTGAAACGACCGAGCTATTTATATTTAGTATATCATCTGTAATATTTTCTTCATATAGAGGAGTGGCTCTTTTTTTTTTATCACGTGACGATTTACATATTGTACGTATTCGAAATGGTTTGTATAGACATCTTCTACCAGTATCTATGGAGTATTTACCTTTCATATGACTATCGGTAAAACATTGTACTGTATCATGTCGTTTGGAAATCTCGTCTATTATCATATTGATACTGCGCTTTTCATCAGAATGTTCTTCAATTACTTCGTCTACTAATACATGCGATACAACTTTAGAACTATATCGTTGTGATTCATACATATCTCGAAATATTTGACCTCTACCCATATTATATTGGTCCAATCTACCAACTAATGTATATTTACGTGGTGCTTGTTCTATTAGCGATAACCAATCGCCTATTCCCCACAAATGTGACCATGCTACATGTACATGGTGAGTATTTTTTGGCAATGTTGTGACAAAATAAACTCCTAGTTGGATAAGTTTTGAACATTTCTCTTGTAAATTAAATGGTAAGTTAATCATACAAACTTTTACATTTTTATAATTTATTTGGCAAGATAATCTGTATGCATCTTCTAAATTGCGCACAACTATTATTGCATCTTTAGGTATATTTTCATTTGACATTGAACCAATAATCATATCTGTATTTTCAGGTGTCATTGTTTTACCAATTGTTATAGATTTTTCGATTTCATCAGTTGTTGTCCATACACCTTTATAATTTTCAACATTAGATACATGATTTGATGGTTTTTTGAAAGAAGCTGTGTTATATCGGGTCTCAATCTGCCAATCCATTCTTGATTCAAATCCTTCCCAGTCATTGTAAGGTAATTCGCCCATTTGGCAAAGTGCCTTTTCAATAGCTATTTTAGCATTCTTTTTGTCATATATGTGGATGGCATCCTTTTGACCCCTTTTGCAGATGTTTTCTATATTAGTGATTAATCTTTTAAATGTATTCTGTATATTCATATTTTTTATTGTCCAGAATGGATATACTACAGAGATTGTCCATAATGCGATATCTGTGTATGATTTATTGGCTATATATTTGTAATCTTCATATTCTCTTGAGCGAAATTTTGGAATAGTTGATTTTTTTTTGGTACATTTTATATCTAAAATTGAAACGATATTGAAAACATCTGTTTTTTGTTTCTTTCTTTCTTTCCTTTTTTTTAGTATCAGAGTATAGGCAACATTCGAATGATGGCATGGAAGCCAACCGATGGCAGATATTTTTTCACTACCAGACCTTAGAACACATTCGACAGTTGGTAACAATTCTCCATTGAAACTTATGGTTCTTGTGATTCGTTGGACAAACCACATTATTTTTCATACCGTATTGATTATTGAAATGGTGATTATAAAAAAATATATGAAGATTATATTATTAATAATTTTATACATCGAATAACTCATCAACACTGTTTTTTATAACGGGTGGTTATTTACAGAATTTCTTCAACTTTTTACGAGCATTGTGTGTTGCCTTTTTTTAGGTCCTTTTTAAGCTTATCTATGTTTTGAGACACGTAGAGCATTGACATAGTTAACCAGACGTCCAAATCTAGGGCATCTTTATGTTCGTCACAATTGTACATTTCTTTATAATAGGAAGGTACGCACTCGTGTTCGGGGTCTTTTCCGTATCTTAGAATTAAATACTGTGACTCATATTCAATTCTCTGTTGAACGGTGCCAATATCGTCCATACTTATAATGGCAGCGAGATGAATGAGCGTTTCTTTCTCGAATGTGTTTTGTGGAGTATAGTGCGACATGTTTTAGATATTGTTTTTTTGGTCTTATTTAAAAATATTTCATCATATATTGTACATAATTTCTTTTTCTGTTTTGTTCTTTATTGCTCGTTGCATTTTTGTCGTCTATATTGCTCTGTGTATTTGTGTCATTGTTTGTTTTGTTGCTTTTTGATTTATCTCTTTGTTGTAGTGCTTTTATGATTTTTTCTTTTGATGATTTGCCATCAACATTGAGAACATCTTTGTCTTTAGCCATTTTTCTTAAATCTTGCCATGGTATATTATCGTAATTTATTGTTTCTGTGGGGGTATTTTTTTTCTTTTTTTTATTTGTTTCTTTCTTTTTTTCTTGTTGTTCGTATTGTTGTTGGTTTTGATAGGGTTTGTAATTGATATTGAGTTGTTCTAAATTGCCAGTGGTTGTGGGTTCAGTGCCGGTCCATAAACCCCATAGAGATTTGTATTTGTCATCATTTGGACAATCTCGGAAATCTTGTCTTTCGTCTTTCCAATTGAATTTCCACCAATCTTTTTTCCAGTTGTATTCTGTTTTTAAGTCAGGGTATAAGAAAACAAGTCTTACCTTTATTGTGTTTTTCCTCTTTTCTAAATTTAATATTTTGGCAGGGAAAAAACGATATATTGATGGTGTATTGTCCTCGAAATCAACCTTCATTGACACATATAGTATTTCATTTTTGGTGATTTTTGATTTTCGAGATGGTATTGGAATTGAGTTATCATAAGCTTTTGTAACAACTTCTTTTGTTTTTTTATTATTGGAGATTTTTTTGTTAGATGGTTGATGTATTTCATTATAGTCATGTTGAAATTCATGTTTTTTGAATTTGAATGGTGTCTTGTATCGTTGGAATGCTATGCCATCGTAATTTATATCGATAGATAAAACTTTATAGAGTTGTTCAATATCACAAACTCTTTCAGTCTCATCCCTCTGACCAATCAATTGTGTTATTTTGTTTCCAATTTGTTTCAGGATATCATCTTTTGACTCTTCTTTTTTATTTTTTTTGATTTTACTTTTTGTTTGTGCATTGATAATTTTAATTGCTTGTATCTCGATTCTTCGTAAAGTGGACCATAAAGAACGATACTTGATACCTCTGTATTTTAATGTATTGATAATTAAATTTGTAGTTCCACCTAATATCCCTTCCAATTTCATTAAAATATTTGGAACATTTGGTATGTATTTTTCATGTAAATAAACATATAGTATTATCAGACGTACATATAATATAAGTGGTATGATAGCAACGCCATTTATAATTTCAGTATAACCACCTTCTGATATTAATACTTCCTTTTCAGTATCAATTTGACCTTCATCATTATCATCATCACTTTCATATACATTTTCACTTTCACTATCACTATCACTATCACTAATATTTCTTACCCTCCTTTTTTTATCAGGCCACCAAAGAATATTTTCTTCCTTATATTTTTTATCTTTTAATTGTTCAATGAACTCTTTTAAGAAACGTTTCACAGCAAGTTCAACCTTTTCAGGATATGGCATTGACCAAACCCAAACCATTTCCACTTGAGCATGTGAACCTAATTCACGCTTGATATCAAAATCTCTTTGTATTTCATCTCGGCGTCTTCTTAAATTATTTGTGATACCAATCTTATGTTCTATTTTTTCAAAACTATATGGTAATCGACAAATATACAGATATCTATACCATGGATGAATTTTACTATTCCCATATGCATCAGACCCCAAAAACATTTTTGAATTTAGAAAAAGAGTATAATCGTCATAAAGATATTCATTTTTTTCTGTCATCATATCATTAAATTTTTCGTATTATATATGTTCGTATAATTATACGCGCGTATCATTAATTACACGCGCTTTCCAATTGACAACATTTTCAATTATCTTTCTTTGTATCATCATATCTCTTTAAAATATATCTTGGAATAAATGTTGCTACACGACACACCTTATTACAAGTAAAACACCCACACCTAAATAAAAACAAAAAGACTGGCAAAAACCACAAAATACAAAAAAGAGCGATAAAATGTGGTAAATAGTACAATAGAGCCATATATTATATTATTTACAATTTATTTATATACTCAAAGTCATGACATTAATTTCTGGATATTTTCCTTCGTTTTTTTGGCGGTTGCTCTATATTTTTAACCTGTGCCCAATATAGAGCAATCAACATGGCATCTGCTACATCGTCACGCTTATCCTTCTGAAAACTTTGAAACAATCTTTTATCTTTAGCAGGTATATCTAATGTTGGTATAATATCTATAGAAGCTTTTTTATTTTTGGATATATTAAAATGACATCGAACAGACCTTGGTGAAACAAGATATGATTTTTCCCAAAAGAAACATTGAAATGCTGTAGCTATCACCTTGAATTTTGCAGTCATTTGTATTTCTATACATACTATATCGGCCATATCAAACACTGCCTTTGATGCATCTATAAAAGATTTGACAAGATGAGCATATTTCGTTCGCATGTTTTTTGGTTGCTCTTTTACCAAATTATATCGGCCGAATTTAATAAATGAATTTTTGGTTGTATCGTATACAGACCAACCCATGTTTTTGATGCCTGGGTCAATTGCTACAATAATCATATTAATCAATTTTTAGGGCATGTATATACTTTTCCATGCGTTAGTTGTGGATGCTCCTCTGTCTAATATATATATATATCATATTGATTATTCCGACCATGTTTTTTTAGGTATATCTCTTTTCTTTGTCCATGAATGTTGTGCAGTCAATGGATTTTGAAAGCAACATTTGTATGTAATTTGGTCACCTGGTTGCATATCACACATCGATACAACATCTTTACCAATTATTTTACATGTTGGAGTTAAAGAGTATGCCATATATTTTCCAAATAATTCATCTGTAATATATTCTGTTGGTGCAATTTGTATAGAGTCTGGTGTTTTTTTATTAGATATCATACCATTAAGTCTAAATATTGTCGAATGTCGAGTCCTATTAACACGAGTAAATAAGCGCAATTCATTAGTAAATCTACACAACTTAACTATGGGAAGAATATTCATATAATAATAATTAATACACATTTAAATAGACAATATATAAAATTACGATAAGAAACATCCTAAAATAAAACAATCGAATATATCCGTATAATACTATAAAGGCACCTACATAACAATCAAAAAATGGAACATTTAAGTAAACGCCGCCGAGTTCTCCCATCCCGAGTATCCTACCGACCATTATTAGTGGGCGCATATGAATATTACCAAAAAGAAATGCTCAATTCATTAGTCACATTAAAACCAAAAACACATTATGAAACAGTAACCAATCAAGTAAAAACAAAACAAAAAAATTATGGTGACATTCGTCTATCAAATATTCGAAGATATCTAGACCATGTTAAAGGATATGACCGCTCAGAAATGCAGAAACAATTCCACGAATCATTTTTACAAGCTGTAGCGTTACATCTTTATAAGGATGACCCGGAAGTGGACATGGATAAAATATGCAGCATGAACGAATGGCCAAATTTAAAACAACAAGTTCTTTGTTTAACACCTCGACGTTTTGGAAAAACTACAGCTGTTGCAATGTTTGTAGCGGCCTATTTTTTATCTGTAGAAAAAGCCCAATTATGTATTTTCTCAACAGGTAAACGCGCATCAGACGGTATGCTTGACAAAGTTCACGAATTTATCAAATTAATAGACGAAGATATGGGAACAAACCATGACAGTTCTTGTAAACGCAAAGGAGAATTTTTATTCTATCACGGTGACGGTGCAAATGACGTAAGAAAAGTTGCGTCATATCCATCAGGTTCAGATAAATTGAGAGGTGTCGGTGGTGACCTCATCCTACTAGAAGAAGCAGCATTTATGCCCATTAAGATGTTCCACGAGGTCATTGTACCGTTACTAGAACTTGAAACCACTGCGCTAATATGTATTAGTACACCCCAAGATTCATCCAATTTTTATTCTATGATGTTTGAAATGGTGGATGCTGCAGGTGAGAAATTGTTTAATCAAATTCAGATTTCTATGGTGTGTGAAGATTGTAAGTTGGGGCCTCATCCTGAAAAGTGTACTCATATGAAACATCTTTTGCCGAAATGGAAGTCGGGGGGTAAACAGGATATGGTTCGGCAAATTTATGGTGATAATACGGAAGATATGCTTCGTGAGTCTATGGGTGTTACTACTAATGATTCTTGTGCACTCTTTCAAGATAGTTGGTTGGAAGTTTTTGCTAAAAGGTCGCCATACTCTCACGCTGGTATGCCAGATGTTGTCTTTGTCGCGTGTGACCCTAATGGTGGGGGGTCGTCGCAAATGGCTATTGTATCGCTCTTTCAGGAAAATAATAATTTTGCTATTTGTGGGATGGAGTCACATGCTGTTAAAGGTCATGGTGAAATTAGAAATCTGTTGGAGACTCATGTCAGGACTATTCGTAGTACATATCCTAGTAGTTTTATCATTTTTGTACCAGAGTCTAATCTTGGTCATGAAGCTTCTCATATGAGTCATATGTTGAAAGATGTGCCAAAGTGTCGGTCGTTAATGGAAAGAGGGGAGCCTGGGGTTATTACTACTCATAAAAGAAAAGAATTATATTCCAATACTGCTGTTGAGAGATTTGCTGGAGAGGGGATTTGGTATGCTGAGAGATTCGTTTGTGCTAATCCGTATGGTGATGCTAATGCTAGGGAAGCTAGAGTTAAAAAAATGTTTCGTAAACAATTGGGTATCTTTAGTAAAATTGTTGTGCCGAGAGGGAAGGATTATAATATTCCGAAAATTATTTATTCTGGGAAAGAACAGGGGAATGACGATTTAGTTATGACTTTTATGATTGGACTTTTTTGGTCCATACAGTTCATGACTGGTAGGTCGAATCCATCCGCTAAGGATTTTAATTTTTAACTCTATAAAGTAGTCATTTAATTATTTTATTATTATGTCTGTTTTTTTAAACAAAGCGAAAAATTATAACATGCATTCAAATATCAATTCTTCTAGTGCGAAATTGACAGAAAGCTCTTGGAACAAATCGCCGACGAATCTTGGGGTTAGGAAAACTAATCGATTCTCTAAAAATAGCTCCGGGTTTTTTACAGCAGAGCCGACGAAATCAGGTGGTTCTAGGTCGAATGGTGAAACAAAGAACGAGATTACAGGTGTTGGTGTGGTCGTTGTGGAGGGTGGTTTGGTTCGTATATTACAAGAAAATCGTGTGGCTATGACTAAAGAAGAGCAAAGTGAATTTGGTGCGCAACCATTTATGCTTCCAGATAAGTGTTACGATGCTACGGGAAATGAAATCAAGAATACAAGAATAGCTAATGCCAT
>Ga0209716_1002673_pt1 | contig 11534 bp, 9 predicted proteins | sample COGITO_mtgs_1205_FD_184811 | JGI IMG/M metagenome (GOLD analysis project Ga0209716, IMG submission 184811) | Pelagic marine microbial communities from North Sea - COGITO_mtgs_120531 (SPAdes) (version 2) | ecosystem: Environmental > Aquatic > Marine > Epipelagic ...
ATAGAACCGTATTACCAAAAAACATTATGTGCTGAACAAAAATGCGGTGAACAAGCTAATCAAGGTCTCATAGCACTGTGGACTAGCTCTACAGCAAACTATGGAAATTTTGGATCAGAATTAGCAATCTTCGATTTGCCTTTTATCTTTAAGTCACTCGAAGACGCAAAACGAATATCTAATGATTGGCTGGCAGAAAGACAGTGTAAACTGGCACTAGAAAATGCTGGTCATATTTGCCTTTCTGTATATTCAAGTGGTGGCTTTAGACAGCTTGGAAATGCTACTAAATCAGTGCGAGTTCCTGACGATATGAAAGGACTCAAGTGGCGTACTACAAAAAGTCCCGTTGAGTTTATGCTCGTAAAAAATTGGGGTGCAGTTCCGACACCTTATGATTGGAGTCAATTATATCAAGGCCTACAGTCAGGTGTAGTTGAGGGTCAGTATGTTGCTAGCCCGTGGCAGGAAGTTGCTAAGTTGCATGAAGTTGCAAAATATTTCACAGAAATTGGCGGAATGTGGTCCGGTAATATTCTAGCTATGGATGCAAATCAGTATAATGCAATGTCTGACCAACAACGAGAATGGTTACATGAAGCTGCTGATGCTTATGGAGAAAAAGTAAATGAGTTAGACAACGCTTGGATTAAAAATGGAGAGGATATCATCAAGGCATCTGCCAATGAATGGTATGTTCCAACCGAAGCTGAGTTAACTCAATGGAGAGCTGGAGCAATTGGAGCTTGGTTAGATGCAAAAGGTACCTTTGAGCCTGATGTTGCTAGAAGAGTACTTTTGGAGCAAGGAATGGATAGTTTTGTTGCTCAGCTAGAAGAAGCTGGTGCACTGTAAATAGTCATTCAGGATAATTTGAAAAGATCATTTAGGCTATTACTCAGTACTAGATGATCTTTTCATCAATTTAATTTTCATATATGTGAGTTATTATGGTAAGTATATTCCTACTTGTGTTATTACTGTTTTTAATCCTTTGCGGTGCCCCAATAGGATTTACTCTAATCTTAATACCTTTCTTTTATATTCTTGTAACAGACGCGGTACCTTTGGTACTTATCCCAAGTCAAATGTTTAACGCAATTGACTCTGTTCCATTAACTGCAATTGCTTTTTTTATGTTAACCGGTGAGTTAATGACAAGTGCCACTATAACTGACCGTCTTGTTGCATTGAGTAGAGCATTGATTGGCAGAATGCGAGGTGGTTTGGCACAAGTAAATGTACTAGTGAGTATGTTTTTTGCAGGAATGAATGGCTCTGTGGTTGCGGACACAGCTACTGTAGGTGCTTTAGTACTTCCTGCCATGAAAAAAGCTGGGTATCCTCCAGCTTTTTCTGCAGCAGTTACAGGCGTCAGCTCAACCATAGGTGGTATTATTCCTCCTAGCATTATGATGATTGTTCTTGCAAATGCCACTGAAATTTCTGTTGCAGCATTATTTGCAGCTGGTATTGTTCCAGGCTTGCTTATTGGCGCAGTTATAATGCTAATAAATCACTTCTTTGCGATAAAATATAATTTTGAAAGAAGTGACGAAAGTTTTTCAGTTCGAAGAGCAGGTAAAGAATTATACCGTTCCTCATTTGCTTTACTTATTCCTGTGGTTTTGGTTGGATCAGTTATGGGCGGTATTGCTTCAGTTGTTGAAGCTGGAGCAATTACAGCAATGGTTGCACTATTTACAGGTGTGTTTGTCTATAAGACTATTAAATGGACAGAATGCTCCGGTGCTTTTCGTCGGGCATTTCGTAATTCGGCGATGGTTTTCATAATTATTGCTGCATCGGGACCATTTAGTTGGTTGCTTACTTCATTAGGAGCAATAAGCGATCTTGAAAATTGGTTACTCAGCCTCACTGGCTCTCCAATACTTTTCATAATAGCACTTATACTTTTCATTTTTCTTCTTGGAACAGTAATGGATTCTGCAGTAAATATTATAATTGTTGGTCCAGTTTTAGTTGATGTAATGGCCAAAGCAGGTTTTCCTGAAGTCCAGGCTGCAGTTGTAGTTATCGTAGGCTTTCTGATTGGTTCGGTAACACCACCCGTAGGAGTAGCTTTTTTTACCTCTGCAACAATAGCAAAAGTACGATTAGAAGAGGTTGCTGTTGCATTAATTCCTTATCTGGTTGGGTTATTTCTGCTTCTGTTTTTCATCATTGTCATACCAGAACTGACAATGTTTCTTCCACAATTAATGAGTTGATTGAACGCCATGTTAAAAATATTAAATAATTTTGATCGTTTCGTTCATCGTATTTTAGAAGCAATGTGTTCGCTGTTCCTTGCATTGATGGTTGGATTCACAATTTACAATGTCGTAATGAGATATGTATTTGCAAATCCTCCAGTTTGGGGGGATTTGTTAACTGTTCTGAGTAACATCTGGTTAATGTTTATAGCACTTTCATTAACAGCAAGAGATAATGAACATATTGCTTTGAATTTAATTTATGAAAAATTGCCAAGTAGATTGGCATTATATATTCGTCAGTTTTGGAAGCTCATGATTATAGTGATTGGGATTGTTCTAATTATTTATGGATTTGAGCTTGTAGAAGGTATGCGGGGTAAATATTGGGAAATGTGGCATTTTGAATTTACAGCTCAGGGTATTGAATTTAAAGAAAATTACATGCCAAAAAAATATGCTGTTACTATTTTGCCTTTAGCTGGATTTCTAACAACATTTGGTGCAGCTATCTGTTTTATAAAAAAGATTTAACTGCATTATCTGTTTAAAAAATAGAATTAAACAAACGTTTTGTAAAAAAGTTATGTTTAATGAGATATCTTTTTGTTCATAAATAATTCAAATGAATTGTAGAAATCTTACGCGATAATTTGATTGTAATTTCTTAATTCGGTATGAACTTATAAGATCAAAAAAATGCGATAAAGTATATTTTTTTTTCATTTTTTATCACTTTTTGTTAATATAAAATCATTAATTAACGCTATCTTGATGAAAAGAAATCTGCTGGAGTTTTATCGTTTTGGATATCCAAACGCTTAATTTAAAAGAATGAAAAACATTATAGAATTTAAAGACGTATCTAAATATTTTGGATCATTGAAGGTTTTAGATGGTTTAAATCTAGAAGTAGGAGCAGGAGAGAAGCTCGCTTTGATCGGTCCAAGTGGTTCGGGTAAAACTACCATTCTTCGGATCTTGATGACTTTGGAAACTATTGAAAGTGGATTAATTACTGTTGAAGGAAAGCCACTTTGGCACGAAAGAGTAGGTGAAGCACTTGTTCCAGCAAGTGAAATGCATTTACAAAAAATGCGACAAATTATTGGAATGGTTTTTCAACAGTTTAACCTTTTTCCACATTTGACTGCATTATCAAATATAGAACAGCCGCAGATTTTAGTACGTAAATCAACAAAAGATGATGCACGCGAAAAAGCAGCTAACCTAATGGATTTAGTTGGATTAGAAGATAAAAAGGATCATTACCCTCATCAATTGTCTGGTGGTCAACAACAGCGTGTTGCTATTGCAAGGGCGCTAGCAATGGATCCAAAAATTATGCTTTTTGATGAGGTTACATCAGCTTTAGATCCTGAATTAGTTGATGAAGTGTTATCCGTACTCAAAAAAATTGCAACTACTACTGACACTACAATGCTGACCGTTACTCACGAGATGAACTTTGCACGTGAATTTGCGGACCGTGTTTTGTTTTTTGATAATGGGCAAATTGTTGAGCAAGGATTGCCTGAAGCTATTTTTACCAATCCACAAGAACCCCGTACTAGAGGTTTTTTAAAGAAATATATCACAGGGTTAACTTGAAAATTTCAATAAACTTTAGGTGATGAATAATAGAGGCCGAGAAGAAGCCGAATACAAAGTTAAAAAAGAAAGGGAAGTTAAAATGAAAATTAAAATAAACGGTTCTATAGCTAAATTAGGCATAGGTCTTATAGCATTAAGTGCAGCTTTTGCAGCTAGTGCAGATACATTGGATGATCTTCGTAAAAAGGGTTATGCAACAGTAGCTGTAGCAAATGAACCTCCATACAGCGATATTAAAGCAGATGGCTATGTCACTGGTGCTGCACCTGATGTTGCACGCGCTGTAATGGCTAAGTTGGGTGTTCCAGAAATTGATGCAAAAGTAATTATGTATGGAGCAATGATACCTGCTTTACAAGCTCGTCGAGTAGATATGGCTACATCAGGTTTGTACATTAAACCTAAGCGTTGCGAGTCAATTATTTATTCAGAACCAGATTTGTGTGGTGCTGAAGCATTTGCAGTAGCAGTTGGTAATCCACTAAATATCATGACATATGAAGATATTGCTGCAAACCCAGATGCATTAATGACTACTTGTGCCGGCTGTGCAGAAGAAGCTTATGCACTTGAACGTGGTGTGAAACCATCTCAAATAAAAGTTTTCACTGATCCACCAAGTGGTATTAAAATGCTTCAACAAGGTAGGGTAAATGTATTTGCTCTTTCAGGATTGGGCACACAGGATCTGTTAAGAAAAACAAATGATCCAAATTTAGAGCTTGTTATGCCAGTAACTGGTGTTCCAATGGGTTGTGCAGGAGCCGCATTTAACGCAAATGATACTGCATTTCGTGATGCATATGATGCAGCGCTTAAAGAACTAAAAGATAGTGGTGAATTTGCTAAAATTATTGAACCTTATGGATTTTCAGCAGCCGCAACTTTAGCCGTAAAGCGAGATGATTTTTGCCCAGGCAATTAAACTTTTTGACGCCCAGGTTTAGCCTGGGCGTTTTCCAAAGTGAAAGCATTTTTAAAAATGGATGAAGTTTTTATATTTTGGCCCATCATCATAGATGGAACTCTGACGACTATCAAACTGACTTTAGCTAGCGGTGTTGTGGCCTTAATTATTTCTTTTACAATTGGTCTATCGCGATTGTCGCGTTATTGGGTGGTTCGGGCAATAGCTACTATTTACTTAGAGTTTTTTCGTGGAACGTCAGCAATTGTTCAAATGTTTTTTATGTATTTTGTATTACCACTTTTGGGTGTTTTTCTTCCAGCTTTAATCGCAGGCATAGTAGCGTGTGGATTTAATTTAGGAGCATATGGTTCTGAGGTTGTTAGGGCATCTGTTCAATCTGTTGGCCGAGAGCAAAGAGAAGCTGCCAAGGCATTAAATTATACAAATTTTCAACTTTATAGATATGTTCTAATACCTCAAGCAATCCCTGTAATGATACCATCATTTGGTAACTTAGTAATAGAGCTTCTCAAATTAACAGCAGTAGCTTCTTTGATTACTATTTCAGATTTAACGTTTATGTCACAAATTATACGTGTTCAAACAGCTTTAACACTAGAGCCACTAATATTAATAATGGTTATTTATTTTATCCTGTCTTCTATTTTAGTGAGCGGCACAAAATGGTTGGAGCGTTACTTTTCTGCGGGCCGAAATATTCATAAAAGTGGAGGTAACTAACCTATGGAATGGGACTGGAATGTGGTTGCCTCGGTTACGCCAAGTTTGTTGCAAGGATTAGTTGTTACTGTACAGGCAACTATAGTGGGTGCATTTCTCGCGTACGTTTTAGGATTAATTATTGCAATACTAAAAATGTCTGGAAATAAGCCTATTGCTTTTATTACTTATTGGAGTTCAGAATTCATTCGTCGAACGCCACTTTTAGTCCAATTATATTTTTTATTTTATGTTTTACCAGATTTTGGAATTTTCCTTTCTCCATTTGTAGCGGGTGTGATTGGATTAGGTTTGCATTTTAGTACATACACTTCAGAAGTTTATCGAGCTGGAATTGAAAATGTACCGAAAGGCCAATGGGAAGCAGCAAGATCTCTAAATTATAGTGCTTACCATACTTGGAGATTTGTTATTTTGCCCCAAGCAATTCCTCCAATGTTCCCACCGCTCGCAAATTATCTTATTACGATGTTTAAAGAGACGCCACTTTTATCAGCAATTACAGTTGTTGAGCTGTTTAATGCTGCTAATATTTATAGTAATAGCCATTATAAATATTTAGAACCAATGACATTAGTTGGTTTGTTCTTTTTACTAGTTTCTATACCTTCGGCAATGTTAGCTTTAAAAATAGAAAATAAGTATAAGCCTCAGAGCTAAACTTTTTAAAAAATATTACTTTTCAGAGCTGTAATTATAATTTTTAATAATTGCAGGTGGCAAAAATGCTCTAATAACAGGTAATTTGCCCTCGAATTTTTCTATGCTGACTAAACAACTATGTGCAATTGGTCCCTGAGCTAGATTTGAAGTTCCTTTATCAATTGTCAAAACATTTGGATTGCCATGCCTGCAAAATAATGTGCCATCTTTTTGTTTATCTGCATCTAACCATGCACCTGTGCTCATTTGCACAACATCAATTCGTATATCTTTGCTTAATACGGCAGATGCTAAACAGGCACCTCTTTTATTGTGCACTTTAATTATATCGCCATCATTAATCTGGTGCAATTTTGCAGTATTATAATTTATTATTATTTGTTCTCGGCCATTTCTCTTATCACTGAGACTTATAGATCCATGGTCAAATTGAGAATGAAGTTTATTTCGAGGTTGACTTGATATCATATGTAATTCTTTATTTTTATTTGAATCTCCCAGCCATTCTTTTGGCTCTAACCAAGTTGGATGAGGTGGGCAATCAAGATAATTAAACTTAGCTATAGTTTCAGAATATAATTCTATTTTCCCACTTGGAGTTTTTAATGGATATTTAATTGGGTCACTTCTGAAATCTGCAAACATAATGAAATGTTTTTTAGGTGCATCAATCTTATGCCAACCCTTTTTTTTGAAAGTGTTGAAATCAGGTAATTCAATACCATTTTTTGCTGCTGAATCTCGGCTTTTATCGTAGATCCATTCTATCCATTCTGAAGAGTTACGATTATTAGTAAAAAGCTGTTTAATACCCATTCTTTGAGCAATCCCACTTAAGATGTCAAAATCATCTTTTACATATTTCTTGGGGGACTGGATCTTTTCCATTGCAATTATGTAAGGATCTCTCGGTGACATTGCAATATCATTCCGTTCCAAAGAAACGGTACATGGCAAAACAATATCTGCATTTTTTGCTAGTGTATTCCAACACCACTCATGCACAATTACTGTATCAGGTTTTGCCCATGCTTTTTGAAATTTGCTAAGATCTTGGTGGTGATGAAATGGGTTTCCACCAGCCCAATAAATAAGTTTAATATCCGGATAAATATAAGACTTCCCGTTGTAATTGAACGGCTCTCCTGGCTTTAGAAGCATTTCACTAATACGTGAAACAGGTATAAATGATTTTATAGAATTTTGACCTTGTGGAAGAGATTTAAATTCGACAACACTTTTCTCAAGACCTATTGAATTTGCTGCTGAGTATCCAAATGCTATGCCTCCACCTGGCAACCCTATTTGACCAAGCATAGATGCTAAAGCAGTTGCTGCCCAATATGGTTGCTCTCCATGATCTTGTCTTGTTAATGACCAATTCATTGAAATCATTGTTCGAGAATATGCCATTTTCCGAGCAAGAGTAAGAATTTTTGGTGCTGGTAAATCGCAAATATTTGCAGCCCATTGAGCAGTTTTTTCTATCCCATCAGATTTTCCCATGACGTAATTTGAGAATTCTTTGAATCCCACGGTATAAAGATTAAGAAATTTCGCATCAAAAAGGTTCTCTGATATTAATGTATGTGCTAGCCCCAGTATGAGTGATACATCAGAATTTGGCTTAAGTGCTAGCCATTCAGCATTTAAATTTTGATTAGTATCAGATTTAATGGGTGAAATATTAATAAACTTCACACCTGCAGAATTCGCTTCACTTAGAGCTTCTCTTGTACGATGGCGCCCCAATCCTCCAGCGCTAATCTGACTATTTCGAGTAGGAAGACCACCAAATGCAACAAAAAGATCTGTATCTTGAATTATGGAATTCCAACAAGTTGGTGAATGAACATATTTTGAATATTCACCAATTATATGAGGTAAAATGACTTCGCCTGCCGCAAGACTGTATGAATTTAATGATTTAGTATATCCCCCTATGCAATTTAAAAAGCGGTGTAGCTGACTTTGAGCATGATGGAAACGGCCTGCAGAAGCCCATCCGTACGATCCTCCATATATTGATTTGTTTCCAAATTTAGTTTTTATACGATTAAGTTCATCCGCAACAAGTTTTTCAGCTTCTTCCCAACTTATCGATATAAATGTGTCCTCACCCCTTAATTTGTTCTTAGATCCCGGGCCATTTCGATACCAGCTTTCGCGCACCATTGGCGTATCAATACGCATTGGACTATCTAAAACATCAATAATACCTTGGCCGATAATAGACGGATCTGGATCCTCTTCAAATCCGTGCAATTTGGTTATTTTGCCATTTTTGCTTTCAACACGATATGTTCCCCAATGTGTACTTGTGAGGGGAAAGTTTAAGTTCTTTTTCATGCAAATAACTAACTATAATATTTTACCATTTTGGCACATTTAATACTCAGTATTCTGAGAATCTTTAATGATATATTTAGAGTTTAATCGATATTTATATTTTAAAAGTATCAGTTAAATATTAGTTATGAGAAATTATTGCAAAAAATATAAAGATATGTAGTTTTATATTCAAAATTATGAATAATCTGAAAATATTAATAAACCCCTACAGGACAATACATTAATTATTTTTATTTAATAAATTCTGTTAATCTTGATTAGATAAAACTGGGACTTGAAGACCAACTTTTTTTCTTCCCATTGAAACCGATGTACGAAATTTACGAACATTTGAATTTTCAAAAAATAATCTATGAGTTAAATCTTCAAAATCTTCCATACTTTTTGCTATGCATATTAAACAAAAATCAGCATCTCCAGTTACATAATAGCATTGTTGTACTTGAGGCTCATCATTTGCTCGGCGTATAAAAGTATCAATCTGATCAATCCTTTCACGTTCCAATTCAACCATGACAATAAAACTCATTGGTAAATTTACTTTTGCTGGATCGACAATAGCTATTTCGCGTAAAATGATTTTCCTTGCTCTCAAAGATTTCAGACGGCGCTGAACAGAGGCAACAGATAAACCGGTTTCATAAGCTAATGTATCAAGTCCAAGCTTAGAATCATCCTGTAATAAATTAAGGATCATAGCATCAGCTTTATCGATATTTTCTCTCATAAAATCGCCATTTTCTAATAATTTAATTCATAATATAAGTTAAATTTGAGTGATATAATGCATAAAATAAATTATAGTGATCATATGGAAACGTCAACAGTAGTTTTAGATCCCTCAAAGCCAAAAGCATTTCTATCTGCTTGCCCAGTCTATAATCCAACTCCCCTTTATAGGGGGTCAATATGTGACAAATCTGTTTGGATAAAAGACGAAGGACAGAGAATGGGTCTAGGTGCGTTTAAAGCCCTTGGTGGAGTATATGCAGTTGCAAAACTAATATCAGAAAAATTGGGGATGGATTTAGATGTAAATAAATTTTTGAGTGATGATGTAAGAAATATTGCTCAAAATATGACATTTGTTTGTGCGAGTGCAGGAAATCATGGACTTGCAGTTGCAGCCGGTGCAAATCTCTTTGGTGCATCATCCAGAATTCACCTAGCTGAAACAGTTCCTGAAGATTTTGCAAACAGGTTACGTGCAAAAAATGCTGAAGTTGTAAGATCTGGCAAAGATTATGAAGCAAGCATACAAGCAGCAATTTTAGACGCAAATGTGAATGGCGCAATACATCTCGCTGATGGTTCATGGCCAGGTTACATTGAGCCTCCACGGCTAGTTATGGAGGGCTATACCGTTTTAGCGGAAGAACTTCGACATGATTTTGAAATGAATGGTGACTGGCCAACTCATGTATATTTGCAAGCTGGAGTAGGTGGTTTTGCCGGTGCAATTGCATACATGATACGAAAGAATTGGAGCGTTCAACCGAAAATTATAATTGTCGAACCTGAAGCTGCACCTTGCGTAATGCAAAGTATTAATAAAGGAAAGATTTGCACAGTTGGTGGCCCAGTATCTGGAATGGGGAGATTAGATTGTAAAACACCATCATTATTAGCATTTGATATTCTGTCTATTGCAGCTGATGAATGTGTAGTTATTTCTGAAGATGAGGCTGAAGAAGCAGTTCGAGCGGCCAAAAAGTTTAATTTAAATACATCTCCATCTGGAGCAGCTGGACTGGCTGCATTACTTGCTAACTCTGAACCTAACCCAGCTCCTTTAATAATTATCACTGAGAATGCCATACCTTGATTATATAATGCCTAATAATTTTTTAATAAACAGTCATAAGTCCCGAGACATTGGTAAAAATGTAAACAAATTTTATATTAGCATTACAGTGCCTGAAATTTTAAATTATTTTTAAAACAAGATCTTTGGGATAAAAAATATTTATTTTTTCCAAAAAGTAGTGACAATTCCTAAGTCGTTACGGTGGTCTCCTTTTGAATATTTGCCATATATGTCAACGTCATGTAACGATAGTTTATCAATTTCTTCAGTGAGAGTGTCAAATTTCTGGGCAAAACCTTTTTCAAGCCAGTGATTTTTATTTATTGAAAGTGTAAAAAAAGTGCCTTTTTTCGCTATTGATAATAAGTTATCAATAGCACTTGGCCCTACATGGCCATGTGTAAACGTTCCAGAGGAAATAATGCCTTGGTATGAGTTTTTTGTTTTTATGGGTTGAGTGATGTCAGCTGTAAAAAAATGGCGATAAACCTTTTTTTTGGATGCTTCATTTAGCATAGCGTCTGATAAATCCATTGCATCAATCGGACTTATTCCTAGATTTGCAAGAGCCACACCTCCCAAACCCGTGCCAGCTCCGACGTCAAGAACAGGTCCTTTGCCACCCATTTTTAAAAATATCTGTGCTACTTGATTAGGAAGAATGTAATCCATTGAAGATGCAAAATCATTTTCATAATCACTTGCCCAATTCGCATAAAGTTCAAGATTATCTTCTACAGTTTCAAGAGCATAGGCTGATTTAAGATTAGGTTTATTATCCTTCATGAATAAATTTGAGCAGTTCCATTAAGAAAATGCAAGAGTGGATAAAGTTAATTTTTAGGAACTAATTTCTATTTTAAGTCTTTTATGTGCTCTTTAAACACCGCGTAAGCCTTTCCCCAAACACCAGTTTCAATCTCATTAAGTAACATAAGGTTGGGTAAAAGCTGAGCTGCAAAATCTTCAGAGCTTTCTCGTGGTAATAGGGAAGGGAGGTTATCAATGGCTGTGACATCTAATATCTGCTTATCCCAGACACGCTTCACTGGTTTTTGCCAGCTAGTTACCTGGTCATATACTTTTATTGGAGAATAAGAACTTCCTGGGTCGCAGGCGATATCTCCTATGACCATGAGTTTGCGTTTGGTTGTTTTTACAGCATTATGTACAAAGATTGGTGTTTTCTCGTTTGCCAAAATGCAGTTAAGAAAAATGTCATGTTCAAGTA
>Ga0209716_1002681_pt1 | contig 11515 bp, 6 predicted proteins | sample COGITO_mtgs_1205_FD_184811 | JGI IMG/M metagenome (GOLD analysis project Ga0209716, IMG submission 184811) | Pelagic marine microbial communities from North Sea - COGITO_mtgs_120531 (SPAdes) (version 2) | ecosystem: Environmental > Aquatic > Marine > Epipelagic ...
TTGAGACAAATCTACGAGTTTTTTATTTATTATAAAAAATTCTTCACCATAAATTCCTCTTTTAGTTTTACCTGAGAGTAAATTTTGTAATGCTCGATTGTCTTTATCATTTTTATGTAGTTCCTCCGCACGTTTTAAAATATCATCAATAGTTACAACACTATCAACTATTTCGGGAAATAACTTAACAAATGTTTTTTCTCCCATATAACGGATACCGTCAATATTATCGGATTTATCTCCTGATATAATCTTAAATGTTGATATGTTTTGGTGAGGGATAGATATGTCCTTTAAAGGTACTAAATCTCCATTTTTAAGGGTTATTCTCTTCATTGGTTGGTACACCTCCACTTTGTCTGATATAAGTTGTGTAAGGTCTTTATCTGAAGAATATATAGTCTTATACTCGTTTTCAGATATTTGACAGTAATACGCAATTAAATCATCACTTTCAGTATTTTTAACAGAAACTTGTCTGATAAACATTTCTTCAAGATAAGCTTTAACTTGTTGTACTTGCCACTCAAACGATTCTTTTTTAGCTTCATTTAAAGTTTGCTTGCGATTACCCTTATAGTCTGGTGAAATAAGTTTTCTTTGGGAGGAGTTATTCTCCCCATCCCAAAACACAATTACCTTATCGTGATTGTGTTCATTAAGAAACTTTTTGATTGTATTGACAAAATGATAGATACCTCCAATATGTTTACCCTCATGATAGAAATCTCTAACTCCATGAAAACCTATTTTAAATAAATTATTTCCGTCAATTAATAATGTTTTAACCACTTTTTATGCGTTAAATTGTTACACTTCCTGTTTTTCTTCTTCTAACTTAAAGTCACCTTCCACTCCAATGACTTCTTTCCAATACTCAGATTGTTCACCTTTGTATTTTTCAATTGATTTTTTTTCTTCACTACTTTCCTTACCCGCTAAGAAACCGTGTGGGGTTACAATTATTTTCCCATCAGCATATCCCAATCCATTAATGTGATTTTTCATTACTGATATTTTTGTTCTTGAAGCGAACTTTACTTTTCTTTTGTTCTTAACCGCAGATATAGTTGTTGTACCCGCGTTTTTTTGATTACCAAATAAAAACACTAATGATGAGTTTAACCATATTGATTCCCCACCTTTAGCCTTAATTTTGGGTTGACCAAATGGTGAGTCAGGTAAAGCCACCCATGGTTGATTAACTATTAATAAAGTATTTTCATACTTAGAATCAGCTTTACGTGAACCCGATATCCTTTGGTTGATACCCATACCTATTTTATCCGCTAATGTGGATGCATTATGTTGTTTACCTCCTTTACCATCAAAAGTCATCTTACATGGTACCGAACCTACTGAATCCCATAAGAAAAGTAAATCATACTCTAATTCACCCTTACTTTGAGCATCCAATAATTCATTGATGTAGTCGGTTATTTGTTCGATATAATTAAAATTATTATTAAAAATAAAGAACCCGTCCCAATCTAATTCACCGGTTTCTTCATCCACAACTTCTTCACATTCAAACCCCATTAACTTAGCGTGTTCAAATGACCATTTTTGTTCGGTGATAATAAACACTGGTAAAATACCTTTTTTCTGTGCGTCAACCGCAGCCTTTACTAAAGCTGTTGTTTTACCTGTATCTGAATGACCTAAAAACATATTTAAATGACCAATTGCCGGTCCAGGTAATCCAACCGCGTCTAAGAAATCCTCACCCAAATCAAAAAACCTTTGCGGTTTATATTTTGCGGATGTAGAAAACTTCTTCTTTATACTACTAAAATCTTTTTTCTTTATTGCCATATTTTTTAATTTGATAAAGGTGGTAACGACATCACTGTCGTCACCACCATCATGTTAGTTGTTATTAAAATGGTAAGTCTGTATCTACACCCATTTTTGATTGTGGGTCAGTAGTCTCTTCGGTTTTAGTCGATTCGTTTGAACCACCTAATACCACTTCAGAAGAATCGTCACCATAAACATATTTCTTTAAGTCAGAACTCCAAACAGGTGTCTCACCTCTTGCAATTGCTTCTAAGTATTCCACAGGTTTCTGTGCGTAAACATCTTGCCATGTTAACTCATTATTCATCCACTCATCCATTTGAGTCTTATCTGAGTGTATTGGACATGGGTCGTCATACATAACTGTCTGTACAACCGTATATTCAATACCTTTAGGTGTTTTAGCCTTTGATAACTCGACCATTAAATCACGTCCTTCATTAGCATCGGTAACATCTCCCTTAGCTTTCCATATTGGAATGATTTTATCTAAGATACCTTCTTGTTTGTAGTTATCTTTAAACCTCCAAAATTTAGGTCCGTGGTCTTCATTATCTCTATCGATAAGTTTTACGATATAGAATTTACGTGGACGATATTGTCTCGCTAAATCCTTGTCAGATTCCTTACCTGTTGAGATTAGTTCTTCGTAGACCTCTGTAAGAGGTGAACGTTCTCCGTCATTCTTTCCTGGGTCATATAGTTTTGTCCATTTACCATCAATCTGTACTTCATGATACCACACTTCTTTAAAAGGTGATGACCCGTCAGGTGTTGGTAGGATACGTACTCTTTTTTGTCCCGAACTTGTACCTTTTGGTAAATAAGTCGTGAAATAACGTTTTAGTCTATCTTCTTGAGAGATAGATTGTTTTCCATTGTTTGATTTTGAAGTATTCTTCTCGTACTGAGCTAATACTGCGTCTAATGCATTTGCCATAATTTTTCTTTTTTCTCTGTTATTAATTATTTATCGTTTACTCAATTATAATATAACAAAGAAAGTCATTAAGTCAAATAAAAAAAGACCATCGAAATGGTCTTTTAGTGTTTTTATAAAAATTATATAAGGGGTGTTAATATTCGTTTTCTAATGGTGCATCAAATGAGTCTTTAATATCTCTATCAGTATAATTTTCAACCTCATCAGATGTTAAAACATACTCATTTTTACCCGTTTTTTCCATATCAGGACCTTTGTCCATAAAGAAATCAGTTAACTTTTGATTATATGGATAACTGTCTAAACTTCTTAATTGTAATTTTTCTTCAGGAGATTTTTGACGATACTTATCCACTTTATCTTCTAAACTATTAATTTTAACTAATATTTTATCCATATCAGATAATTTAGAAGTTAGGTCATTTAACCTATCCATCATACTATCCATATATTCTTCTTGTTTGGTAGACATATCTTTTTGAGTTGTCACTAAATCAGTAATGTCTAATTCTTCAGTACCGCTTTCTTCACCACTTAATTCAGATGTAGGTTCACCCACAACTTCTACTTCAGGGTCAGACTCAACATCGACAGGTTGTACATCGTCAATATCAAGTTCGGAACCTTCTAAGTCAACATCTCCACCTTCAATTGGTTCAGGTAAATCAGTTTCTTGCTCTCTAATATATTTGTTAATATTATTATATTTACTTATCTCTTCTAATATTTTCTTATCTACAGACATTTTGTATTTTTTTTTAACCGTTCAAAAGTGTTTTTACCCCGTGAGGTGTTTCAACTCTTAAAGTCCTATTTAGTTTCATAGAATTATCAACTCTTTCTATAAGGCCATCTCTCATTCTTACGGTATAACAATCTCCAGTATCTAAATCACAAACTTCTTTGTAACCATTACCCGTATTTTTTTCAGTTATTCTAGTGTCTTTTGACAAAAACTGGTCTAATAATGCTTTAGTATCCATAATCTTTTATTTATAAATATACGATAAATGCTCTTTTTCTTAAATTAGTTTCTATTCCAAACATTTATTTTAGTTTTAAAAACCGACTCAGCGGTATCAAAAAGTTGTTTTGATTCAGTATTTGTGTTTAAATCATGATTAACTGACGCAATAATTGAATCGTCAATATTACTACCAGCAGTTAATTCTTTATCCATAGTAGTAAATCTAAAGGTATAATACCATAAGTATGCAAATGTTTTAGATAAATTACCATTTATTGTTGTATTAACTAAAAACGCCTCAATTATTTGTTCATACTGTGAACACACCTGATTCATAAACATGATTGAGTCTCCTGGCGATTTAAATGAAAGATATGGTACGGCATAGTCACTATCATTAACACAAACCTGTTCTTCAAAATTAATTGTCCATCTAGCGTTTTCTTCAAGGTTTTTCAAGTTGAAGTGGTTATTATTTATACTCTCAACATTAGTCCCTTTACCATTTTCAACATAACCAACTCCAAAAATAAATTGTTTTACCTTTTTATTAAGATTACTACTCCCATCAATTAAAGTTTTAAATTTAGTCTGAGTAATACTTTTTCGTGTTATATCAACATAAGGTTTGTTAATTTTTGCCACTGCAACACATTTTAGATTATTTGCTATTTGAGTTTTTGCACTACTCTTAGTCGAACTATTTTTTATGTTTGTCGACCTATTAATTGTATCCGCGGTGGAACCCGCAAGTGTAGGTATTCTCCTAACTTCCGATAAATAATTTTGTACAATTTCTCGATTAACACTAGAGATTAATCCATTAGGCATTTTTAGTGAGTATTTTGACATACGTACACCCTCAAAACTCGTTTGGAAATCTCTAGTAGTAATATCATGAGTGACACTTGTTATTAAATAAGGACCATAAAACATCGGAACATACCTTAAATTAAAATACATTGTAGGTTGAATCATAACATTACCCATAGAAGTAACACTACAATTATAACTAGACGCCTTATAAAAATTATATAAACTTACCGACTGTTGAGCAACTTTTTGTCCGTCAGCCTGAGCACCCATATCTGCAAGTACTTGAAACGTTGGTGCAATATTTTTTCTTTGCGACATATCAATATTAATTGATTTAAATATACTTTGATTTTGTATTCCAAAGTCCACATTAAACGCAACAACTTTATTTCTATCTGAGAAATTAGTGATACCATCCTCTGACGCTCTAACTCCACTTTGTGACGGTATTGATAAATCGAAAGAATCGTCTCCGTATAAGTAATTGTCATTTTCAGCTGACGTATTTAATTTTTCGGCTGGTTTACCAACATATATCGCCAATAATTTAGGTTCAGACGTATGTGTGTCCACTTCTAAAAATGTTCCAAAAGTATTATTGGCCACATCACTAAATGCGGGATTAGGCATACCTTCTTTTACCCTTTCATTTCTACCATAAAAATTAGCGTAAGACGGTGTAGGCATAAATATAAAATTATTTTTTTCTAAAATACTCCCTATTAAGTCCAATACGCTTGTTTGAGCTAAATTACTTTTTAAAAACCCCCTTAATTGATTAATGTCAATAATAACCTTATTACCAATAGGTCTATTTGCCTTATCCAAAAATAAGAATTGTTCAAACAACGTTTTGTTTTTAACATCTTGTCCCGATATCCATCTATCATTAAAATTTTTAAATGTTTCCCATAGTTCAGTTTTTAATGCTCCTCCCTTATCATCTAATTTGGAAATTCTTGATTGAGTATTATTTACCTTAACTGACGGTAACGTTTTATTTAAATTAGTAAAAATTTGGTTTAACATATCATTTTGAAATGTTACCTGACCAGACATAAAGTCATCAAATGTTTGTTGAAAATCACTTTTATTTAAATTATTGTCATTCATTTTTTGTGTCGCAAAAACTTTAATAATTTGTGACAAATCTCTAACATTTTCTTTAGTAAACTCAATATCCATAATAGGGAAAAAGTCAGTAATAAATGAACCATTATCACTATACATTAAGTCAAAGTCTTCATACATACCAACACGTAAATATAATTCATCCCATACTTCAGGGAATGTTCCTTGGCTCGCAACCAATGTAGTTGAGTTTGTTGCAGTTGGAACAGTATTCTCTCTATAATAACTAAAATCAATCGGGTCTATGGGAACAATATTCTCAATAGATGAAAATGAATCAAACACTCTTCTATTAAACCTCCCTGGATTACCTATTTTTAATATAATATCCCTTTCCTGTATTTGAGTTTTATTTAAATTAACAAATTGTTCCATTTGATTATCTGAAATACTCTTAACATCATTTATTGAATTATCCGTTAATTCAGGTTTATCAATAATGAGTAAACTTTTCATTACTTTTTCAATATTATAATTGTACTCAATATTAAAATCTCCTAAGTACTCATCATCGTTAGGTGTAGATGGGTTAAACACTATGTCTTCATAGTCCTTATCTTTTTTACAAAAGTTTAAAAAGTGTTTTTCAAATTCATCTAACATCTCTTTAGAGAAAATTGCAAAAATTTCCTCAATAGATTTATATGGGTCATCATTATCTTTATTAATAATATTAAACGCATTTTGCTGAGTATCCCCCGTATCAATAACTTTAATATATTGATTTGTCTTGGGCTTTCTTATCCATTCATTATTATAATACCCGTAATTAGATGAGGCCCACAATGACCTAACATTACCATTTTGAATCGATTTATTATTAATATCAATATTTTGAGTTAAGTGACCTTGCGAGTTTAGACATTCTCTTTGGGCTTGTGTAAATTTTAAATAACCTGAAGATGGTATTATTAACATCTTTGGTGAAGTAGTATTTTCACCTGAGACCGTAAAATTAAAATCAAAACTAACGTTACCTTCAATATCAAAGTATTGGTAGTAACTATCATAACTTAAAGTATTAAGTACATTATCTTGGTCATATCCCGCAGGTAAAAAATTACTTTGTGATTTACCTAATTTAAATTTACCATTATTAAATAAGTCATTTATTTCAGTGTTTGTATACCCCGTTAAAGGTGATTTACCTGTAAAGAATTTGTAAGTATCATTTACCACTTTAGGGTAAAATCCATTTTTATTAAATTGGTAGTTAAAATTAACAAGTGTACCAGGAAGTGTTGGATTTATTATGTTGGGTATAAGTACAGGAACTATTTCAGTTTTTTGAGGTACATAAGTGGTACTTCCTCCTGTATAGTTTTGGACATCATAAACTTTATTTATATCGTTAGTAATTGGGTCATACGCGTTAACATAATCAAAATCCTTCCATATCCCATCAAGAATATCTCCATTACCTACTTTATCTTCTTTATATCTATGCCATATTGAACCATATTTTAATAACCAAAGGTAAGGTATTTTATGAATAGCCGCAAACTTACTTAAACCCGCATAAATGTTATCACCCCATTTTACTGTATCAACACCCGCATCACTAGTATTTTTTGTTAAATATTTCTCACTTAATGTAGGTAGTGGTATCGAATTTAAATAGATATACCCTAAACCAACATACGGATTAACCTCTTGATTAGTTTCTCCCGACACCCCCTTTAATATTGCATTAGTAAAATACGGGGTATTCAATAAAGACGTTGTCTGTATTGATGTTAAATTATTTGTTGCAGTATTGTAATCCGTACCATAATCTATTGGACTTTCCGTTAAGTAAAAATCTTTATTTTCTCTGTTTAAGTAGTAATCCTTAACTTGAGCATTTGTCTGATATTGGGTACTATCACTATTATTACTAGTGTTTTGATTTGGATTTGATGGGTAGTTCTTATCGTATTGATAATAAGTGATAAAATTATTTTTATATCTTACATCATCAGACGATTGGTCGTCAAATGTGGCAATAGTCTTTTTAAGTATATTAAAATTCATAACATCAGTAGTACTGTTAGCCCTATCAATGTTTGATATATCTTTACCGTTAGAAATATTTTCTTTTAACCATTTAAGGTTATTAAATGGATATACATCCATTAACGTAGTTGCATTTGATGACGTTCCCGTAATATAAGTTTCTAAATCTTTTACTGACTCTGTTGACGATATAACCTCAACTGAATTTGTATTCATACTTTCTTGACTATAGATACCAAAATCATGTTCAACATATCCTTTTATATAATTTTGAGTATATATGTCTCTCACCTTTCTAGCAAAATAACTACCCTCACCATTATTAGAAATAGATAAAAGATATTGGTTAAAGGTCGAAGCATTAAATTTGAATTCCTTTAATATTTTCATTAATTCAGGAATATTATCCACACCTTCTTTAATGTTTGAAGATTCAAAATCGGCCAATACATTATATAATGTCTTTCTAAAGTTATTATTTCTAACAACTTTACTATAGTTAGCCCCAAAATATGTTCTTTCAAATATCTCATAAAAAAATGAAACATACTCTTCATTGGTATATGGTACCACATTAAGTGGAAATTCTACTGAATTTATTCCAATATATTTAGAGACTTGAGTTTCATTACCATAATTAATATTAATATTAGGTTTGTCTTTTTCTAAAGAAGCAGTGATATACTCCTCAGTAAATTGTATTTCAGGCCAAACATTATGATTCCACCCCTGTAGTGAGGTAACCACTGCAGGGTCACCTGGATAAGTTAAAGTATATTTGGTATCCTTGTTTTCATCCGTCTCTTCAATAAAGTATTGCGGCCACGGATAAACTATTTGACTATTTTGTAAAGTAGGTGCTTTACCATCAACTTTAACAGTCTTTAACGACGCTTTGGAGGCATCAACACCAAATTCCTTTTCAAAAATTGCTGTTAATCTAACTGGATTATCTCTAACGTCCCACGCCCTTCTATGAGTCTCATCCATTAATCTATAAAACGCCTCAGCGTTTGCACATATTACCGCTAAGACATTATTCATTGTTGGACTAAACCCTAACCCCACATCTGAACTTATAATTTTTTTAGCTAACGCCTCAGATAGTTTTATTTCAATTTCTTCCTTAAGTCTTTTATATGACGTTTCAATTTTTGCTAGTTTAGCCAAAAAACTACCATTTTGAAAGTTAGCACTTTTAAAAACATTTCCAAAGGCGATAAGTACTGAAGGGTTGTCAGTTTCCTGTAATTCTCCATCCTTCCCAACTTTATAACTTTTGTTCGAAACTTTAAACGCTGCCTTAATTTCTCCTTCAAACTTTTGTAATTGTTCATCTGTTGGGTCGCTACCACCATTACGTTTAATGTATGTTGCCCTATAGTCTATAACCTCTGGGTCCGTAATATCTTCCGTCAAGTCACTAGCTTTAATGTTAACCGCAATTTTCGAAGGATTTGATTTACCTTCTATTTCATAAGTACCGGGAAGAAAAAAGGTTGGGTTATCTTGTAGTGATTTATTACCCTCATCAATAGCGATTTTTAATTTTGAAATTGCAGTTCTACGTCCTTGTTCATCAAGGTCCGGATTTAATCCATATAACGTGGTTGCTTTAGTATCTTTTAAAACATAGATTTGACGTGCATCAACAAACTGATTAAACCAGTTATCTCCAACATCAGGATATATACTTCTTCTATACTTTGTAATGGCTCTTTCATAATTAACAACATTATTTAAAACTGACATATCTTCTTTAGAATATGCCTCCATAACATAACGATTAAAATACTCTAACCTCATTCTCATTTGATTCAGAGTAATCTCAGGGAAATCTTCAGCTACTAAACCTTTAGCTTTATATAAAGAATAAACTTCTTTTATTTTTTCCATCCCTTTAGTTGTGTCAATCTTATCAATTGCAACTGTTCCTCCGGCAGGTACCCCCTTTACATTTTCAAGTTCATAACTTTTTGGGTACATATGTGGTGTAGTATATAGGTAATCTAATAAAGTATCTTTTAGGAAAGCGTGTGACCTCGCAACATATGAGGTCGTAATTTTATAACTACCGTCTGAAGGTTCAAATCTAGCATTAAAATCTTTTAACATTAACTCCAACTTAATTGCCTTACCGTAATGACCTTTTACTGTTAAAATAAAAATTGGATACGGTAAATTCATGAATATCGAATATGGTGATTTATCACCTCTTTCAAATAAAACTCTCCCCTGTACATCAGTCATTTCAATAGTAACTGTAGGGACGAACGCAGGATTCATTTTTATATTGATTCTTGTAATACCTAACAATTGTGTATCAACACCTCTTCCCGAACTAAATATATCATTTTCCCCCATATTATTTTGTCCAGGTAGGAATTGGTCAGTCCATGTAGAATCAAAATATTTTGGGTCTTCAGAGTCTTTTCCACCTAAGTTAACATTGGGCTCTTTTTGATTTTGTGGATTACCTTCCATAAAGTTAACCTTTAATTGAGCCACTCCCACATTTTTAACACTATCCGAGTAATTAGACCCAATAGCTAATTTCGTTCTTGGTATTACTCTGGCCTCTAAATTTGCGTAGGTTATTAAATTTTCTTGCTTGACATTGCGTTCTTGAACCGTACCGTCAGAGTTTACGACTTTGTTGGGGTCAATGAGTACAACATTATCATATTCGGTTTCAACATAAACCTTATCGTTACCGAAAAATTTATTATCTGCCATAATAGAAGAAGTGATTTTCTACCGCTGCTTTATAATCTTGTAATGAATTAGTTAAAGGAAACGGTATAAAAAGTAGTGCGTTATCAGGTATATTAGACTCTAAACCACCATACTGTGGATTTGCGGCCAATATTAACCAACCAAAATATGGTGAGTCATAAAACTCATAACTTAGTTTATCTAACCTACTACGACCAGTCCTAAAGATATATCTTTTATCTGACGGTTTTGAAGGTATCCTAACGAACGGAACTACTGATTGCTGCCCGTTAACTAAAAAGTCGGTATATCTGTTCCAATATCTCATAATTAATTAAATGTTACTTTTCCGTTGTATGATTCTGCAGTGCCTTTATTTAATCCAGAATACAGTTCGTTAAAGTACCCATCTCTAACTGAATTTATGTTCTCTTTAGGTACGTTTATATAATAAAATATCCTTTCTTTTTCTTTAGTAAATGGTGAATAGTCGTTAAACTTCCTAACTGAACTACGTTTACTAAATCTATCTAACTCTCTTTCAGTTTTTCTTTGTACTTTTTCATAGTCTTTTTGTAAGTCATCAACAAGATTATTAACATATCTATCCCATTTATTAATATCACTTAACCTATCATTTAATAGTTTTAATATAACACTATCTTTATCATTTAATATTTTTTGATACATTGCATTCATAAAACGAGAATAATATTGACCTTCATCTTGGTATTCAATCGAAAATGAGTAATCAGGTTTAAATGATTTTTCTACTAACTTTTTATTATCGTCAAATATTTGGTCATAAAACTCTTGTAGGTCAGTACTTAAAGTCACCATATCATTTTCCATTTCTTCGTATGTGTTATTTGCGTTTTTAGAAGTTTTGTCAACATTATCAGTGGCCTCCAATTCTTGTTGTACATTTCTCGCCTTATCCGCAAACCCATCTGTATTAGTCATTACAAAACTTATTTTATCTATGGTTTCGATTAGACTTAATTGATTATTTACAACTTTTGGTATAACACTCATATAATCCGATATGTAATTTGGTTTAACTTCATTAATCAAAGTGATTATATTAAACTTATATAAATCTATATCAGCATTTGTAAAATTCTTATTATGTATCTTTTTAAGTAATG
>Ga0209716_1002682_pt1 | contig 11512 bp, 14 predicted proteins | sample COGITO_mtgs_1205_FD_184811 | JGI IMG/M metagenome (GOLD analysis project Ga0209716, IMG submission 184811) | Pelagic marine microbial communities from North Sea - COGITO_mtgs_120531 (SPAdes) (version 2) | ecosystem: Environmental > Aquatic > Marine > Epipelagic ...
ACATACTAGGACTAAAAGGTAGTAATAAGTTTGAATAGTCTTGTTCAATGTATTCATCGTGAGCTTTAGCATGAGCTTCACCTTGAAGAACAGCACGAGCCTTCTTCCATAGTGGCTTCAGCGATAAGTACGAAGCACTAGGAGTCTCGACACCACGCTTCTGCGTATTAGCCGCAGTCTTGATTAGAGCCATTAAAGCCTCCTTTTGTTAATGTTGTTTATTATTAATTATAATTAAAAACACTATACACAATAGTATCTTAAAATATATTTAAATATAATATAGGGAACCCCCTTGGTCATTATTTGCGGGTATTTTTACACCATACAAATAAGGTCGAGAGAGGTATTAACCCCTCCCTACCGTTTAGAGACTGTCAGACACTTGAGAGTCTGTCTCTTATTCTATCATTATTTGCGGGTATTTATTATTTTACAATAATCTATCCCTGCCACCTTGCTTTGTTACCTCTAACATCAACATGTGTGAATCTGCTATAGCGACCTACGCCACCGTAATGGTGTGTATTTAAGTAGTTATATACCTTACTTGCAGGTACTCCTTTAACTACGATATCCGCCGCCATTCCTTTTACATGGTAAGAACCTTTAGCTCCGCCAACTTTAGCGTTATGCTCTGGGCTTCTGTAACCACTGTTAATCTTAATAGGTGCATCGAAGTGCGCTCTAAGAGATTCTAGTAGCTCTAGTAGCTTTGGGTCTATACCTTGTACAGGTAGTGTTCCTTTGCCTTTACAAGCAAACTCAGATTCTTTAAAGTTTTCAGAGAGATAGCCTCTTTTTAATGTTGGCTTCTTCTTAAACATATTTCCAAATTTTAATTTACTAAACTTCATGATTTCCACTTGTCTACCATCTTCTCACCTGAACGCCCCACGATGTAACCACCTACACCAATTTGTAGTAAGTTCCATAGCTCAACCGGTAAGTCAATAGCATATGCTGTTCCCATAAACATGTTTGCTACAGGGAAGATTAAATAATTAAGAGCAACAATTGCGATGATAACCATCATCAACAAAGGTCTCCACGATGCTGTAAGCCAGTTAGTTGACTTTGCTTCTTCTAAAACAATCTGCCCACGTAATGCTTCTAAGCTGTCTGTATGTTCTAGTAGTCCAAGTTTAATTTCTCTTTCTACGTCTAATCGCTTATCTCCATCCGGGATAAGTCTTTTAACTAAGTCACCCACGATAGGCGCTAATACTGTAATTAATGGTGCCATTATGGTACCTTTCTCTTGTGCCACCACAACTTCTTATACTTGTCAAAGAAGTGTGTGCTGTGTTTGTTTGCTATATAATCCATTCTATCTGTGTCCCACGGTTCAATCTTGCAGTCCATATCAATTCTCTTGAATGGCATTACGTGAACTAATGGAGTTCCTTTAGGGAAGAAGAATTCACCCTCTTCGTTTCCTGTCCAGATAAACGGAAAGTTAACTTGTTTCTGATAAGTATCAGTATCTACAATGCCTTCCATAATGTGAATGCTATTATACTGATGTGGCGGTGATTTAAATAATACTGAGTAGCCCGGAGAAGTCTCTATAACCCAAGGGTTAGTGAACTTCAACAATACGTGTCCTAACTCAAACTTATCTAAAGGGCAAGCGTTACCTACTTGTTCCCAACTATGATTACCAATCATGTCGCCTTCACCAAAGTTAGATGAGAAGCTTACATAGATTTTAAACCAAGACTCACCGTCTTCATTAAATTCTTTTTCTACTTTTACATTCATATCCATCCATGTGGGTATAATGTAGCCGTTTGTTACGGCATCTAAAACAGGAACACATCTTTTAACCGTACCGTTTTCTTCAATCGGTGCGTCTGGGATTGTCCTCTTAAGTTTCTTAAACCATTCTGGCATAAACTTGCTTGCCACTTTCGGCTCTGGGAAAACATCTTCTAAGTCTTTTCTGTGCCTGAAAGTTATTACTGGTTTGTCTTCTTTCTTTTTGAAAAACATTTGTTTCTCCTAATATAATACGGTTAGAGACTCCGGGGTTTCCCCCGAAGCCTGTTTGCTTTAGTTTAGTGTGTTTGGTCTAACCGGTCTTTCAAGAGCTTCGTCTGAAGGATAATCTAACCAAGCTTGTCGCCATGCTTCGATTTCTGTCAGTTCTTCAGCTGTTAATAAACCATACCTAAACGGATTGAACTTGTCAATGGTCTGTGAGAACTCTAATGCCCTCTCACCTCTTCGGTCCATCGCCCATGTATCTTTGTGGCGTGTATCGAACAAGTCTTCTATCTGTTCTACAGAATGAACAACAGAACCTTGCCAGTCCCAACCAATCCAAGACTCCTCTGCTTCTCCAGCAAAGGTGTTTAGTATTAGTCCGTCTTCGTCTTTAATAACCCAACGTTTTAAGTCCATTATAGTTTACTCCAAAATAGTATTCCACCGCCGCCGTTACCGCCGATTGTGAGAGAGGTGCCAGTTAAGCCACGAGTTTGTACTCCACCGCCACCACCACCGTAGCCGCCGTTTCCGGCAAAGCCTCTGTAGGTGTTACCAGCAGTTGTGCCTTGCATATGACCTCCACCCGCAAAGGTGTGACCATTCCACGCTTGAACATTATTACCATCATTTCCGGTGTTAGCTATAAGCCCTGCACCGGCAATAAAGTTAGTAGAACGACTTGGTGTGTTACCCGCAAAACCAGCCGAAGCTGTAATGAAGGATACCCCCGGTTCTACTCCCATAATAGTACTAAGACTACTAAAGTACTGAGTGTACTCAGGTAAAGTAGTAGAGTCAGAAGTATAGGCTACAGTCTTTCCGAAAGGACCTCCTGATAAGGATAGCCCCGCCGCCGCTGTAGTAACGTCATCAAAGAAGTTACAACCATGTCCGCCTGAACGGCTAGTACTACCACCACCACCTGTACGTGCTAAACTTGACAAGAAGAACGGTTGAGTACCGTCGTTTGCTGTGTAGCCAGTAGGTATAGTAAAACTTGCAGTACCCCCTGAACGGGCTTGTCCAAATGGACTGTCGGTATCGTCACCTTTACCGCCTTCGCCACCTGTAGTAGTAACTATCTGAGTAGTGTTCCAAGTGAATACAGAACTACCACCATCCGAGCCTACGGCTGTTCCTGTAGCATTAACCGCTAGTTGACCTGCGGCACCACCGGCGGCTTTTGTCCAACTCATAGGGGTAAACCCATCCCAGTAGAAAGAGAAGATTGCTAAGCCCGCACCACAACCACCATGACCGCCTCTGAAGTAGTCAGCGTCTAGTTGTCGTTTAGCGCCACCTCCACCGCCTCCACCAGTCATTACGAAAACGTAAGGTCCGGATAGGTCTAAGCCTGAGTTAGTAGGGTCGTAGTAGTCTTTTATCATCTGCTTAACGTCTCCAGCAGCAATTTCTTGATGGAAAGGTCCGCCTACTTTTGCTGATAAGTGTGGTTCTGAAAGAACACTAACTTCACCCGCAACAGTTAAAACACCGTCTGTAGAATCCCAACGCATATAGTTAGTAGCGTTACCCGCAACGAAGTTACCGTCAGGGTCTACCGCAAAGCCTTGGTCTGTTCCAGAAGGTTGGCTCTGAGCATCAGATGCTTGGTCAAAGTCACCAACATAGAGGTTGTCTACATTTATTGTACCTGCCGCAATGTTACCACCATCAATACTTGTGATAGTAGCGCCGTTAAGCGAGAAGTCACCGCTGTTGAAAGTTACTAAGCCTGTGAAGTTTGTAGCTTCTGAAGGAGTTGCACCAATAGCTGTCGTGTTAGTGAAAGGAGCTGTAGGAGCATGGAAGGTTAGAATCGAGTTGTATACTTTATTTAATGAACTTGCCACTTGTGAAGGTGGTGAAGTACTCCAACCCGATGTGATATTAACAACAGTACCAGAAGACCAAACAAAAGTTGCTTGTGGAGCCGAAGGGGCAGTTGTTACTGCAGGGTTAGTATATAAAGTTATTTGAGCAAATCGAGGAGCTTCCGCACCATCTGTACCATCTGCGCCATCAGAACCCGGAGCGCCATCAGCACCATCCGCGCCATCTGCACCCGGAGTACCCGGAGCACCGTCGCTTCCATCTGCACCATCAGCACCATCAGCGCCATCTGCACCAACGTATTGAACAAAAGTAAGTCCGCTTCTAATTGGTATTGTAGGCTCATCACCGTCATAAGTCAAGTAAGCCACATAAGACATGTTTGTAGGGCTATTACTTTGAGTGTTAGTTACTTCGTCAGCACCATTAGCGTAAATTACTTTTACTTTACTAACAGTTACTAGCGTAAAGCTTTGGTTTGTTAACATAAGTCTATCAGACATAGTGCCTAATGGACTTCTAGAACGAACACTAATATCATAGTTACCAGTCGTCATACCCGCTAAGTCTAAGTTATCACTACGAGTTGTTCCCGCTACTGTCCAAAACGCTACGTTTGTAGGTTTGATTTCAACTAAGTAATCGTGTACCGCAGAGTCATTTGCTTGAGTCCAAGACAAGTTACCCGCAGTTGTTCCTAATATTTCTCCTGTATTCGAGAAGGTTAAGTTAGTAGGAGCATCGATAGTGAAGTCGAAAGTCGGAGGTGTAGTATAAGCGATGTTATCACTAATATTCCACGCAAGAACTTCTTGGTCAAAACGATATACTGTTAATTGAACAGTAAAGTCAGCGTTAACCGCAATAGTTTCTACTCTGAAACAATCACCAAGTATGCCAATATTCTCGGAGTTAATTCTTATGAAATCTCCCGGCTCAAGGTTAAGACCTTTCTTTGAAACAGTAAGTTTAACTGTGTATATAGTACGTGCTTTACGAACAGCTTGTTCTGCCATAGCTAAAGCATGATAAGGGTCTGTAATACCTTCTGGGCTAAGACTAGCTGTGAAAGGTTGATTGTTGTCTTCTGTTAAGTAAGTATTGTGTATTGACGAATTGGTTGGAGGCCAAGTAACTGTGTCCTGTTTAAAATCCTCGTGTTCGTTAGAGAAGCTAACTGTAGCTTGGCTCAAACGGTCACTAGCGGCTGGCCAGTTAATTTCTACTTGGTCTCTGATAATGTCGTCGTCTGTAAAGATATGTGCAGAGTCTACTAATGCTTGTGTAGCGGCTAAATCAGCTGGGTACTCAAGGTTAAGTTTATACTTACCTTCAGATGACCATGTTAATTCAGCAAGACCCATAGTCGCCATGATTTTCTCTATGTTATCACGCACTTGGTCTGCTGTAGATATTGCTATGTTACACTCATATAAAGGAATAGGTCGAGTAGCGCTTTGAGTTGTCGAAACCCAAGCAGTACGATTCCACTGCCAGTAAGTTCCTTCTGATGTAGCGAACCATATTTCATTTTCGTATGTACGGTCTTCTAAGTTAGTTGGACGAGCCGCTTCATCTGCAACTGTGTGCAAAGTCTTTTGACCATTAATCTTACCACCAATAGACCTGTTTGTTGCAACTACTGTGTCACACACTTGTGCCGAATGATAAAATGATTCTAAGTCAATATAGCTTGAGTTTAAGCCACGACCATCTGCGTTAGTTAAATAATCTAAAAGACATAATGCAGGGTTGTTAGAATACGCATAAGTACTGCTTAATGAATAAGTACCAGAGTTATTAATAACACTTCTAACCTTACGCCCTTTAACCATAAATTCTGCCGCTGGAACACCTTGATAGTTCGCATCGTCTCTGTTAAGTTGATATGTAGCAGAAGCAAAGGCTGATTTAGTAAATCTGTTAGTAGAAGAAATACCGTTACTAGTAGCAATCGGGTCAGCTGTTCCACCATTAGCGAAAGTACGAATCAGGTGTTTAAACTTCTGACTGCTTTCGTTATAGTGTTGTCCGTTGATACGAACCCACTGAACACCTTCAATACCTTCAGTACACAAAGCATACTGTACGTGTAGGAATTCATTCTTAGAACCACCTACTGATGAGTTGCTCATGCCTTCTGTAAAGGTCTTTGTAGATGTATCTGTAGCTGATGTAAAACTGCTAGTTACGTTATGTTTAACTTCTATGCCACCAAGAACGTTCTTACCATAGACTATCGGCATGGGTGCCGCTTCGCCTGATACGGTGATTTCAAAACCCTTACGAGCATCTGCCGCCGCCGCCGCACGTTTCTTAGCTTTCTTTTGTTGTTGTATTTGATAAGCGGTTGAAGCAACAAATATTACTGCTTGTACGATTAAGGATATACCCATTATACTTTCCCCCACTTAACTGTTGTTTGTTTGTTATCATAGATTTCATCAAACGAAGTATCAGAGCTTGAATGTTGGTCCATCCCTGCTTTCGAAGTAATAAAACTACGAACCATGTCTAAATCAGACATAGGTGATGTTCCTTCAATAACTGCTAACTTCTGTTCGAAATCGTTGTTAATGCTTGGAGCGTCAACAAATCCATTATAAATACTTAGCACGTCTGCAGGGTTGAGCATAGGTTGCCCATTGCTGTCTAACAATGCTACTTTAACTGTAATAGGTTTCCCTATCACGTTAAGATTAAATTCTGCCGCCATAGCACCCGCTTGGTCTGCTACGACTATTCTATATGACTCTCGGTCAACCACTGAGGAGAACTTAGGTGAGTCAAACTCAAACATGCCTCCGTCTGATAAGTAGGTTTGTCCGTCGAATATTAGGTCACTATGATATGATGTAAAACGATAGGTAGAGTTAAACTCTAATTCCATAAGGAATATGACTTTTATGTCATCACTATCAAGTACCGCTTGTGTAGCGGCTGATATATTTCTCATTAGATTGCCTCATGTAATGTAATGGTTCCTGCATTTGAGAGGACACCATCTGTGAATGTGATACCTGCTTGGTTATCGATACTTGTTAAATAACTAATTACTGCTTGGTCACCTAGCCTTAATGTGTGGCTGATTGTTACTGCTGTTCTCAAACGTGGGTATATAGTCATCTGAGGTACAGCACTACTAAGGTCGCAGTCTGATGTTGATACGTAGATTTTACCATGATTAGAGAACTTAAGGAATGTTCCCTTTGGAATCAACCCAGTAACGCCTACAGGCTGAACAACAATAAGGTCAGCGTCTTGAGCCGCCGCAACACCCACTTGAGGTGTATTTGTGCTTGCTGTAAATTTAGCGTCTACTGTAGGTAGCTGTGGCATTACCATAGTTTCGACTTGGCTCATGTTTGCCACTGAAGCTAGGAACATATCTACCTGTGTATCAGGCTCTCCAATAGTGTTGAATTCTAATTCCCATCTTTGTACGTTCTGTGACGCACGTTGTTTTCTTAAAGATACTGTGTCTACATCATACATTGGTTCGTTTGATGTGATAGTAAACGGGGCTAAGATTTTAGCTCCCTTGTAATAATATACTGACATAATTTAACTCCTAATAGGTCTAGCAAGAACGGGTAATTTACGTTCTAAGAAATGGGCTTGCCTTTGTCTAGCAGTTCCCGTGTTGTGTTCGTGTGTTGAGACCCAAAAATCTCCGTCATTAATCATCGCTCCATCTTGAAAGGCTACATCACCTAACAAGGGGCGTTTGCTGTGTATAATTTGGTATCCGCAGTATTCTGCGTAGTCAGCTATGCCATACCCTTCACGGGCAAGCCTAACCATAAATTCTCTTGTTGTTTTCCAGCGAAACTTAATTAAGTCTCTAGCTTTAGATTCGCCTCTAAGCTCTAAGTCATATTCAGCGAATAAGGCGAAACAATCGTTTGTCCCCCTTGTGTATTCATCTAGGCGCTCAGTAATCTTATCTATTTTTACTCTTGCACGCTCTAGGGCGCTAGTCATCTCTTCTTCTGTGTAGTACATACCAGAGTCCTCCAAAGTGGCACGAGGACAGCCTCTAGCAACCTGTGGATAATATTCCCCATCAAACGTCACTAAAGGCTCTCTCTGCGTGTTACATGTCTTCTTCTATAAATAGTCTTACTAGGTCAGCTACGATATCGCTTCTAACAATATCCTCAACGCCGAATTGTATTACAGGTATATCTAAACCCGCTCCATTAACTTTACGACAGAATGTCATAAGGTCTCGACCATCTTTAACATCGGACTGAGCAGGGTCACCCATAAGCACTAGCTTAGAGTTTTCTCCTAGACGGGTTGTAATCGCCTTTAGCTCATCCATACATAAGTTCTGTGCTTCATCTACAAGCACGAGAGCATTCTCATAGGAACGACCTCTTATTGTTTCGATAGGTTGTATCTCTATCTCACCTTTAGCTAGCATGTACTCATACTTACCTTGTCCAAAAGCTTTACTCAAAACTTCTAACATTGGCATTAACCAAGGTGTCATCTTCTCTTCTACAGTTCCCGGAAAGTGTCCGAGTGATTTTCCTGTAGGAACATTTGCTCTTGTAAGAACAATCTTCTTATATTTACCCCACATAAATAACTGTCCTACCGTTCCTGCGCTACAGTACGTTTTGCCAGTACCTGCACAGCCTATAGTAACTGTTATTGGGTTATGTTTTATTGCATTAATCAAGTCATCTTGTTTTTCATTCTTTGGTAAGACATGAAAATTAGTATTAAATTTCTTATACTTATTCGGATTTCTCCGTTCATCCTCTTCTCTCATATACTTAGGCATACGTGAATCTTTTTTAGTTGCAAAGCGAGAATTCTTTTTTGACATGAATAGTCCTTGTTTTAGAGTAAAGTTTAACACCCCCGAAGGGATGACTGTTATTTTTATACTGTTTTGTATCTCATGCTTATGTTGAAATACATGTTATAGTTAGGTGCCGCCGCATTGAAGTTTAGAGAACCTCCGGGAGCTAGAAAGCCTTGCATACCATGATTAATAGGGTTACCTGCCACTGCGCCGCTTGGGCCAGCACTGCCACCAGAAGTAAGATAGCCTCCGTAGTCGCCACCAAACATGCAGTAACTTCCTGTTCCTGAGATAGATGAACTCATAGAGCCCATTACTGATGTATTATTTGACCTGAATTGAGCTCTTCCAACGAAGAAAATACCGTTACCGCCAGTTGGCGCTGTAAATGATGTGGTATTCCCTGAAGATGTAAAAGTACCTGTTGTCCAAGTGCTGTTAGCAAACGCAGGGAATATAGAACCTGTAGCGTCTGCCCATTGAACAGTACCAGAAGCAGTGTTTTCTAAGATTTGCCCTACGCTTCCGCCTGAAGGGATGTGGTTGTTTCCTGCACCTGTAGGGTGCGAGTAGTTGTTAGCATTTGTGTCAATGCCGTCTAGTTTAGTATCGTTTTCTTGTAATGATATTTGACTCATTTAAATTCTCCTTATTCTGGTTTGGTAGGCATAACGACGCTATAAGGAAAATCTGCTTGAGTTGTTATGTCTAATAAAGCTGTTCTATAGTTAGCTATAGCCAGCTGTTCCGCTTCTGTTAGGCTAGCCCATCTAAGCGGGTTGCTTACGATAGGGTCTACGTCTCTTGCTAGAATACCATCTCTTAAGTTTCTTATAGCTTCAGCCGCTTCTGCATCTAGTTCTTCTTGAGTAGGTGCTACATACGCCGCATAGTCTGAGCCGATAAGTACAAGCAATACGCTGTTGTCTACAGTATTATCTGTATCATCAGGCATTAACCCATAAGGTATCCAACCATGTTCTGGATGATTAATTTCTACTTCAAATGCAGTATTTTCTGCGTTTAATGATTGTGCGTTACGCACTTCTGTTATTGTTATCATTTTATGAAATCCTGATAAATAGGGTTAACATCCTATGGTGACTACCACGAGTATCGTCACCGCCCCCAATAGCTCTCCATGTTCCGGAGATTGAAGGTTTTGTGGTGTTATAAGTGTAGATATCACCATTAGGTGAACCAGTAACTGCGGCGATAACGGTAAGATTACTACCAGACCAAGTTGAGTTGTGTGTGAGTGTGTTACCCGTGTTATGCGCCCAAACATAAGTACCAACAGCACCAAAAGTCATACTTGGGCTAGGTGAAGCCACCCAAGACGCAGTTCCTGCCGAAGAGTATCCTAAAAATTGACCACTAGCACCGCCACTAGGAATATGGTTATTACCGTTTCCTGTAGGGTGTGAGTAGTTGTTTGCGTTAGTCTCTATCGTATCTAACTTGGTATCATTTTCTTGTAATGATATTTGTGACATTTAATTTCTCCTTATTCTGGTTTAGTAGGCCATACGATTGCATGTGGGTAGCCCTCCAAGTTTTCTATATCTAAAAGAGCTTGACGATAGCCTGTCCACTCTGTACGCTTGGCTTCTGTCATGTCATTCCAACGTAAAAAGTTAGTTACAATAGGGTCAACGTTTGATGCAAGTAAAAAGTCACGTTCCTCCCGTGCATACTCAGGGGCTTTGGCCTCTTCTGCCGCCCGCTCAACCGCCAGTTGTGCTTCTTCTTCTTCAGTAAGATAAACTACTACACCATTTAATATTTTATGGTTTCTCATTATTATATTCCTTTATTTTAATATGCCATATACAGCTATAGTACCCTTAACCATATTCGTTGAACCTCCATGAAAGTTTATTTTAAAAGAGTCGTGGGTATTTTGGGAATTTGTACCATACTTATCCCCTACTGCTCCAATGGTATCGCTATTGTTAGTGCCAGCATTAGTTCTGTAAACAGACTGTCCAGTAGCACTAGTACTCAAATCTGAGCCTGAGTGCATATTCCACAAAGTAAGGTGACCACTACATTGATTACCGTGGTTGCTATTTGCGGTGCTGTACGTACCAACACTGACTGCTAATCTAACTTTTCCCGTAACAGTCTCATTACTAATTGTACCACCATTTTTCGTAACTCTTGTCCATATATCTGAGTCAGTTGAGGTTAACCCATCATCACTAAGGTATAAGTCCAATGAGGAACTACCACCATTACTGGGGGCAAGCCCATGCCACTCAACATAATAGTTATCATACAGACTGCTATTTAAAGCTGTGAAATTATAACTAGAAGTATTGTTCATAACTGACCTGTTTAATAATACTCTTGAGCCACTACTTGCATCTGCCCATTGAGCAGTACCAGCAGATGCATACTTGAGTACTTGGTCTGTAGAACCACCGCTAGGAATATGATTGTTACCGTTACCTGTTGGGTGTGAGTAGTTGTTAGCGTTTGCTTCAATGCCGTCTAATTTTGCGTCATTTTCTTGTAATGAAATTTGACTCATTTAATTTCTCCTTTACTTAACTTATCAACCATGCCTTTGTAGGTTAATTGATGAAAGTTATTTAATTTTAAAAGTCTGTTAGGACTTATTTCGTTAAGAGGGTCAACATGGTAAAAGCTAACATCAACTCTTTCTCGTATTATTTCTTCAAATTGTGTTTGCCATTCATTGCTGTCAGGCGCTATAAAGTTCTCAGGAGTATAATATAACTCTCCAGAGTATACGTTATTTACCTTACCATCAATGCCAAAGAAATCCATACCTACTAAAAATACATTGTCTGAGTTAAACTTATCAATAGCAACTCTTGTACCTGTTGCTCCTGATGAGTA
>Ga0209716_1002688_pt1 | contig 11494 bp, 15 predicted proteins | sample COGITO_mtgs_1205_FD_184811 | JGI IMG/M metagenome (GOLD analysis project Ga0209716, IMG submission 184811) | Pelagic marine microbial communities from North Sea - COGITO_mtgs_120531 (SPAdes) (version 2) | ecosystem: Environmental > Aquatic > Marine > Epipelagic ...
CCTCAGCATCAGTAGCTTCAATAATTTTAACTGGTACTAAATGTGTTCCAATTTTATCATCATATGCCATTATGTAAGGAATACCATCCTTACCCATAATTTTGAAATCTTTATGTTTCTTATTCCACTCTTTCTTAGTGATTGTATGTTTAATCTTAGGTTTAGCCATCTTAGTTTAATTTTTTTGATATTGAATAGAAATCTAATGTAAACCCATATCCAGCACCATCATAGTTACGGTCAATTTCCATAGGTAGTTTTAATTTTTTTTCTAATGCTTTTAGAATAATTGCTCCAATCAAATCATCACCACCGGCTCTAGCAGCAATAGCACTTTGTAATTCATCTAAATCTTTAGATGATTTTGCCATTGCGATTAAACCTTTATTTTTTAGTTGAGGAATAACTTTAAAATCTACGCTATATTTCGTTCCACCTGCTTTAATATCGATTTTCATATCTTATTCTATTAATTTATAAATATATAATTTTAGTGTTTTATGAGTTGAACTCTCCACTTTACGTTCTTAGTTCTTAACATCTTTTTTACAGCCTCTACATTCTTAATAGAATCATCTGCAAAGTACACATCATCGTATCCTTCGTTATCAATTTTATCCTCAATCCAATCTGCTTTTGCTTTTGGATTGTTACTTTGTAATCCAGTTACGGGAATCCTTTGATTGATACCAATATCTTTTAAGTATTTTTGTACATGCTTATCTACCGCTTGAGGTCTTGCCGTTAGAATGAATACACCATCACCTCTATTCTTTTGAATAATTCGTTTAAGTACTTTGGTGATTCTTTTTAATTCTTGTGGTTCTTGAACTGAATAGAAATCTCTGAAATCATATTCTTCACCTGGCTTTTCATTATAAACAGCGAATTCTGCAGGTGTTAATTTTTTCTCCTTACCATCTTTTTGTTTAACATAGATGTGGGATTTAGTAAGAACAAGAGTTTCATCAAAATCAAATACTCTAAGCTTCTTTGATTCTGTAAATAAACTTCTCGCTATCATATCTTCTTGTTCTTTTATTAACATACAAATATACGGATTTTTTATGAATTATCCAAATTTTTGGATGTTAAAAACTGATTATTCAATTCTAATAATCTAAGATTTTCTCTCTCTAAGTATTGTACCTTAACACTAAGTTCTGCTAAATCTTTTGTAAGTTGTAATATCTTTTCTCTCAACTCATCTTTTTCAGATGAACTTCGTTCCAACAATTCTTCCAATCTATCAATACGCTTGGCACAATCATCTTTGATGAAATCTTCTTCTTCTTTTTTATATTGCGCTCTCTTTTCATAGTATCTCCAAGCTCCAGCGGAACCCAACACAGTTACTAATGTTATGAATACAGCGTATAATGATTCAGTTTGCATGTTTGTTTATTTTCCTTTTTGTAATTCGGCTCTAAGGTAATCGTTAGCACTTGTTATGTACTCTTTTGATAAAACAACTTTTGATTGCCACCAATGTGGAAAATCTATTTCTTCACCACTTGCCTCAAACTCCGCCATCATTTCTCCAAGCTCTTCTGCATTTCTTTCAATAGTACTTAAATCAGAACGTAACATACCGGGTTCATTATCAGGATGTCCTATATCAGTATCTTCTGATAATGATAATTCATCATCCACACCCATATTAGAAACATACTTATCTTCCATATCTTGTAATTGGATAAGATTCTTTCTAAGAGCGTTTATTTTTTTAGTTAAGTCCTTTAGGATATTAAGAAGTTTTTCCTTCTTAGCAGGGTCTTTCTCAGTATTATAAGGTACTACTGCTTTTTTTCTGTCCGCTTCTAATTTTGCCATCTTCTTCTTAACAGCTTCAATCTTCATAAAAAGTTTAGGAATACCTTCATTCACCAATTGTTCAATAGTGAATTTACCCTCATACTTCTCAACTAAATGTTCTTCTAATAGTTTCATAATTTATTCTTTTATACTATCTCTACAATAAATATAAAGATAATTTTATTTAATAACCTAACACCACTTATTTCAATGATATGAGGTTATTGTTCTTTTTTAAATATTTTGGTTACGCCATCGATACCAAATGAACCTAAAGTAATAATTACGAATGAATTGAATACTGTATCATCTATTACTAACTCAGTGCCAATAATTCCTGTTATGATATCAGCTGCTGCGAATATAGCCATAACTGCAAATGATGCAAATCCTACAATGTTTTTTTCGTTGAAATCGTTTTTGTCTTTAAAAATATCTTTAAATGCCATAATATGTTTGTTTAGTTAAAATTAATAACCAATTAACATAACCTATTTGGATATAAATATTAATGGATGAAAGAAAAGGTTAAATACTACCTATGAAACTAGTTAGTTCGGATTTCATATTTGAATATGCTTTTTCGTAAAAGTTGGTTTTCATATCAACTTTAACTAACTTATCTTTTATACTTGGTTCTCTATTAATGTAATCTTCTGAGATGTAAATGCCATCTAACACAAATTGTTTGATATCATATCCCTTTCGTATAGCCCCAATAGATGCCATCATAGCAAAGGTATCTTCGGGTCCATATCCACCAAAGGAATCGGGTATACCAACGAACTGCCAAAACTCCTTAGAGTATAATGTGTGCATACCACATCCAAATTTTATAGTAGGAATCTGGCGCATTATTAACCTAGTTGGCGTTTGAGTATATACACTATCTAATGTTTGTTGTGTATTGAATTCAGTATTTTCCATACCACTACATACTAATACATCCCAACTTTTATCAAACCATTTAGGTAATGCTGGTGATATTATATATTTACCACTTAATGCATCAGCTGCTTTTAATTGATTAATCAACTGGTGTTCATGTACAACAATATCAGTATCAACAAATAAAAACTGGTCAAAATAATCTATTTTTATTGATTCTCGTTTTTGTTGAGTAGTTCCCCACATGGAATCATCTAAAATTATTTCGTTAATACTATTCATACCAACGTATTGAAATTGTTTATTAAATAAATCTATAAAGTAATCTTGCTTTAATTCACTCTTATCCCAATCAGTTAATTTTGGATTTAGATTCAGGGTTGCCTTTATGTAAACATTGTAACCCTTACAATAAGCAAGTACCTTTCTATATTGTTCCATAAACCTTTGAAACATTTCTATCTCATTAGGCATGATGTGAATACATACTAAAGTTTTCTTACTCATTTAAAATACGTTTTTGAAGTGTGGTTGAATCATATCAACTTCTTTTAGGGATATAATATTTATTTCAAAAATATCCCAATTAAATGAACCAGTCTCACCAGTTTCTTCTATGATAAATGGTAATTGTTTAATGAACTCAGTAAAGTGTTGATTTTTTAATTGAGTAGCATCAAATCTGATTTGGATTTTGTTAGTAACATCCGAATGTATTGAGTGAACTCTTTTATTAATATCATATTCTGATTTTTCGTTTTCAGCATCTACATATGAGTTGTAATCACAATCCACATAGATATCATCACACCAAGGTTCTAAGATTGAAAGAATCTGAGTATTACAATTCTTAACAATGAAACCAGTATCATATCTATTTGGAACGATTGGATTCATAAACTCATCATGTAATACATCAGTATGCCACTTTCTCCACCATTCTCTAAACTTATGTTGTCTAAGTATAGTATACTCTTCGGAATCTTTTGGTTTGTACCAAATTGTACCATCTGGTAGTGGAATCTCCTTTTCGATTTCAATCCCATCTTTGAATCTACTACCTCTACAAGTCATATGATACACATATGCATCTCTACTCTGAATTAATTTATATTCACTCAAATGAAATCTATTGAAGATATCCGAATCTTCCAACTCCATAGGTGCGAATAAGAAATCATGTCCACCAATAGAAGAGAAATCTTCTTTGTACATCATCCAAGGTGCGAAGATACCATTACTAACCTTATCCTTATCAACTAACTCCTTTGCCGATACGAACTCTAAGAATTCATTTTTTTGATTAGAGAACTCATCTACCCCCATACCAAAGTTTTTAACATACTTTTCGGGACCTGGTGGATGAAGTGGTGGTTCGATTCTAGTAGCTGAAACTACACTCATTGGTGTAAGGTGTTTCAACATATTCTGAACGTAGTTTGGTGTTACAATCATATCTGAGTGTAGAATTGATACGATGGGTGTGTTAGCCATCTTAAAACCAACATCATACAATACAGTATGCCCAACTCTATCACCACTATCGTTTCGGTAAGTAATAATGTTATCTCTATTAGATGCGTAACTCTCAATCCACTCCCAACTATTATCATCAGATGCATCATCTAAGATTACAACATCATGCTCACTACCATAGTGTTCTTCAATAGAACCTACGGCTTGTTGTAGATATGGTAAGTTACTTCTACAAGGTATTACAAAAGTTATTCTTTGGTATTTTGTCATTACTTTCCGTAGTTTTCTAAATAGTGTTTTAAATCTTCAGGCGTTCCTAATCCCCACATCTTTGGTGTATCGAATGTTCTTACTTTTAATCCACCTTTGATTGCATTGTTGTAAACAGGACAAACATAGAACTCACCATTTACTCTGATATCTTGCTCAATCATTTCTTCAGCGTATTTCACAAAATCAGAACCTCTCTTCCAATAGTAGAAACCAATGGTTGCTAAATCTGAGATTGGGTCAGTTACGAAACCATCCTCATCTAACTTAGCGAAACTCCACTTAGGGTGAGTTGAATGGAATACTGGAATACCACCATCTGCATCGTTCTCATTCATTTTGTAGAAGAACTCATTTGAATCCCATTCTACGAATTGGTCTGAGTTAGCGAAGAATAGTGGATTACCATTATCGATGAACTCTTTAGCTAATAATGTAGTACAAGCTGCTCCTTCAGTTACACCATCTACTTCTACAATTGTACAATTTGGTGTGATTAGATTAAGTAGTGTATCTAAGTTGTATTTCTCCCTATGTGATTTCTGAACTACATATATGTAATTTGCATCGATGTTCAGATTTTCTACCACAACTTGAATCATAGGCTTACCCTCCACATCGATTAGTGGTTTTGGGAATGTATATCCAGCGTTTGCGAATCTACTACCAGCACCAGCCATTGGAATCAATACATTCAACTTTTCATCTACCCATTTTGGTTTATCGTTTGTTACTCCCATTTCTATTTCGGTTAATTTCTTAAATATGTTTGTGTAAGTTACTTCAGATGGATTCTTAACTCTTAGGATATGAGCTTTCGAACGAGATGCTGCAAGTAACCCATAAGGTGAATCCTCTACGATTAGAGTTTCTTCAGGTAAACATCCCATCTTTGAGATTGCTCTCCAATACATCTCAGGATGTGGTTTAGAGTTTTGTACATCTTCGTTTGAAATGATGTAATCCATAAACTCCATAATACCCAACTTTGAAAGTACAGTCAGAACTGTCTTTCTGATTGAGTTGGAGCATACTGCTATTTTGTACCCATCTTCAACTAACGCATTCATTAGGGATTGTAGAGTTTGGTTTGGCTTCAACTCTTTCAACATTTGTAAAGTCAACTTTTGTTTACCTTCCCAAATCTTTGTGTGTAGTTCAGTTGGTAAACCCTTTCGTTCACTCAACATTTCCAACTTTTGATTGGTTTTTAATCCATCATATGTTGATAGATGTTCTGCCCAACTAATTGCATATTTCTCACCCAATGCTTCGTTGAGTGCATCAAAATGGATGTTTTTAGCTTCAACTAAAACTCCATCTAAATCGTAGATTATTAATTTTGTTTTCATACTATTCCTCTTTCAAATGGGTTAATATTATATTCCCCAAATAATTTATCTAATTCTTCTCTATATTCACTCATATTCCACTTACCTTTATTTATAGCGGTTGCTATATATGGGAATATGATACTATCACAATGATATATACCTCTTTGCTTTTCATTACCTAACCTAACCATATAATGGTTATCATTAGATTCAATTTCTTTCTCAAAATCCCAAATATTTAATGATGGAACTGATTCCAACAAAGATACAAAATTATTTCGATTTATCAAAGTGGGTTGTATAGAAAATGTACTATTCACCAAAGTACTATCAATATCAGATGGTGGATTAGTTGAATTGGTATATATCATCTTTATAGATTCAACCATTCCGCTATTCACCAAATCATAATATCTCTGAATATAACTCATATCAACCTCATCAAATAAAATCATATCTTCATGTAGAAATATAATAGTTTCTTCATTTATCTGAGGTAGTGCTTCCTTCCATCGTTCGGTATATGGCTTAGTATCATCGTATATGATTCGTATCATATCGGATAATTGCGTATCATCTTCGTTTACTACAACATATATTTTGTTGTTGGGTAAATACTTTTTAAGTTGCCCAAAGAACATTGACCATACATCTTTCATATCTGTATGTGTGTAAACCACTATTGGTACATCTATTCCCATACTATTTGTTTAATAATTTATTAAAAAAGTTTTGATATTTGACATCAACTGAATTTTCTGAATTAAACTTTCTTACATATTCATAATCCATATGAAATTCATCATTATATAGGATATTATATAGTTGTTCCGCATATTCTTCAATACTATCAACAATATACCCATTCTTACCATCATCTACTAAATCAGTAGATATATTAGTACGAAATGATACTAATGGTGTTTCATTTTTTATACATTCCAAAGCCATCATAGGTCCTGCATCTGCTAATGTAGATAATGCAAAAACCTTAGATGATTTATATACTTTAGATAACTCAACTCTATTTTCAATTTCACCCAACCATTCAACTTTAAATTTTGTATTTAAATGAGAATTGGGTCCTATTTGCCGTATTACGATATCATCGGGAGTATCACATATATTATACAAAAACTCTAATGCTTTTTCAAAATAAGCCTTACCTTTTCTTGGATTATCAGGTTGTTGAGTACCCCATAGAATTGATTTTTGGTTCCTTTCAACATTTCCACTGTAAACATCAACCTCTTCAAATGGAAACGGAATAATAGTACATTGAATATTTTTAAATAAACTATTTTGTAATATGAATTTTGAATTAGATGAACCAGCTATTATATGAGCATCTAACATTTGGTATAGTTTAGCTCTTTTTCTAACATACTCACCATCAAAGTCATTTTCTAATTCAGGATAATGAGATGTGTTACCAAATATCCAATGACTCATTGTTATGGTAACAAACTTACTATTGAAATGAGTACATACATCATATATTTGTTGATGATTCATATCATCTCCACTTAAAAATAAAACTTTATGATTTGGCAATCTAGATATTAACTCCTCAGAAGATAGAGTATTTATAGCCCCTCTACTATTTGATAGGAAGTATTCAGATTCTTCTTTATCAGAATTCCAAGAATATACAGGTAATACTTTTAATGATACTCCTTTTATTTTTTTTAATGTTTTATATAAAATATAATTACCACTTACAGAACCACCATATTCCAATGTACCACATATGTATAATATATCACATTCGTTATTCATTTGGTGTAAATTTTATAAGTTTTGATTGCAATTGTTTCATAAAATCAACTTCAATATCAGTACCTAATTTTGTATATGTTCTATTAACTATATTAAAGTAGCTAATATCATCTTCTAATATCTGAGAATCATCTTCTATTAAAGTTACACCCTTTGGTATTTCAAATTCGCGCATTATATCCCATCGTTGACTTAAACTCATTGGTTGAAATTGAGATGGAATCTTACCAGTTAAATCTTTAGCAGGAACACCACCATATATGTGGTTTTCTTCCATATCTTTAGTAACTACACTACCAACTAATGCCATTGATTTATCTTTTGCTGTAATTGGAGATACTACACAATGACCAACAAACCAAACATCGTTACCGATGTTCATAGAAGCACTTCCATTATAACCACAACCTTCTAATGGGTCGCCATATCTAATATGAGACCACAATTGTGAATATGCACCAATACCACAATTATTACCAATGGTAGTCCCACCAATACTATCTATAATGGTACCCTGTCCAATCCATGCATTATGTCCAATTGATAATGGTTTATAACCATGAAAGTTTGTATGGTGATGTACTTTACAATAATCACCAATCTCAAATTCATCTACTATGATTTGAACATTATCACCAATGTAAGTATTATCACCAATTACTATTTTCTTTGCATTTCCGTTTAATCCTCTAATAGAAGCCGATGGTGAAATGAATGAACCTTTTCCAATTATTAATTCGTCCGCTTTAATATTATCCATTACTCTATAACTTTATTATCTTTGAATACAGTAAACTCAGTCAAATCTCTATAACCATTATCTTCACCTAAATCACTCATATGTTCTGGATAGTTTTGGAACATTGATAATCCATGTGCAGCTTGTTGTGGAGTCATATACATATTCCATCCGTGGAATGTAATATCATCATCTTTATAGTACTTTTCACTTCTACCTTCATATCTTGCTTTCTTAAACCAATCAGCTGCTTCAGCGTTATCGGTTAGAATCATACCACCTTTCCAAATTGGAAGTAGTTTTTTGATGTGAAAAGATAATCCCATATAAGTTCCAGGTATGTACATATCCGATGTCAATCGTTTTGCGGCATCGTAGATGGGATATGGTTTCAATTGGTATAAACCCTTCCAATGGTTGGTTTCTGCTCTCTTATCGAAGATAACTTCACCACCAGCATGCACAATTGATTGAGGTACTGATAGATACGTTTTAGATGGAATGGTTACTTCCTTTACCTCATTGTATTTACAAATAAGGAATAGTGCGTTTGTACAACTGTCAACCGAAACAGCGTATGGAGCGCCTGTATAATTAGCAATCTCCTCTTCAAACATTCTTACAATTTTATACGGATTGTGTAACATAATTTAATTTTTAGTTAATATATAATATTTTTTTGTAAATCCACAAGCTTCAAACATTTTGATACTTATTTCATTATCCATTTTTACTTTTGCAAAAGCGGTTGGCCAGATTTCCATACATTGGCTTATCATAAACTTACCTACTCCTTTCCCTTGAAAATCAGGGTGAGTACATACTCTAATATCATCTTCAATCACCCCAACATAACCAGCAGGTTTTCCATCTACTTTTGCTATACGATAATATTCTGAATACTTCTTCATATATTTGGTTTGCATCTCTTCAGTAATATGAACTGATTTGATGAATCCATCTAATACCCTTTCATCGTTTCTAAGAGTTCTTACGAACTCCCAATACTGTGGTGTACAATTTACTAATTCCATACACATATCTTTTGTATATCTTGTCCACCTCTATAACCCCAAAATGCCTCTAAATATCCTCTATGAGTTGGCATATCCATCATTGGTGTTAAACAAGTCCCAATATCAATATAGGTATTATTAGGGAACTCTCTGAACAACTGATATACTGCCAAGTTAGTAAATGAGGATGCTGAGAAAAGGAATACATGATTCTCAATATTGTTTTCTCTAATCCACTCAGCGATTTCTTCAATTTTTCCATAATCATTTATCATTGCGTTATAACCTACTCTAAAATCCTTTACAAAGAATGGTAACCTATCTAAGGTTGCATCTTCATGTCCAACGAATACACAATCTCTACTATAAAAGATTGGTAGAATATGTGTAATGAATAAAGGATAGTTTCCATTTACCCATAGATTTGCCCAAGTTAAGGATTCATCATCTCCACCAGCTAAATCAACTTGCCAATCAAATTGTTCTTTGCCTACACAACAACTACAACTAATTCCTTTGTAATAATTATGTTGTTTGTATTGTAGTGATTCAACTAACTTTTTTTGGTAGAACGAATGTTCTTTTGGGTCAAAGTGTTTGAAATCAGGTTGTTGATATACACCACCTTGCTTTTCATCACCTATCTGAATCATACCATTACCCAAAACCAATTCTTTGTTTTGTAGAATGTACATTTCACCATCAGAATATCTAGAGAATGCAAAGTGTTGTTGATTCTCTAATTTGGTTTTGAAATCTATAAAATGTTGCCTAAAGTTCTTCATCTCTTAATATTTTTAATACCTTCTCTGATGTGTGTCCATCTCCATAAGGACAAGTTGTGCTAATATACGGATTTTCTTCGAGTTTTCCAAACAATTCACCTAAATATTCTGGAGTATCACATAGATGTAGATGACCGGTTTCGATACCTTCAGGTCTTTCGGTTGTCTTTCTACATACAATGACCTTCTTATTGAAGAATGAACCTTCTTCTTGCAAACCACCACTATCACTAATGATTAGATTAGATTTAATCAACGTATTTATTAGATGTCGATGTTCTAATGGTTCAACAACAGTTACGTTCTTTAAGATACCCCTATGTTTCTTTACATTTGGGTTTGGATGAATTGGAAGTACGAACTGATATTCAGTATATTCTATTGCTAATTTTTCAATTTCAGTAAACCACCTATCCATCCAATGATGATTTTCTCTACGATGTAAAGTAATCAAAATAATGTTTTCCATTGTTGGTTTAGCAACCCAAATTAAGTTATCTAATACCGAATTACCCACTACATAGATTTCACCATGTACCCCCTCATCTTTCAGATTTTGTGCGGATAATTCAGTTGGTGCGAAGTTTACATCAGCGATTCTTGCAATCATCTGTCTATAACCTTCTTCAGGATATGGGTGTTTCAAATCACCACTTCTTAAACCAGCTTCTAAATAATAGATTCTGATTTCTCTATTGAATGCGGCTAAAGCACACCCAAATGCTGAACCAGTATCACCTTGTACTAATACACCTTTGAAATCCCCATTAGGAAATTGTAACATACAATCTGATATAATTGAATCCAATCTATTAGAATTATCCGATATGATTATTTTGTAATCAACCTCTACATCTTTCAACAAATCAGGATGCTGACCTGTAAATAGAAGTTTGTATTCACTTCTATTCATCAGTCTAATCAATGGTTTAATCTTTAACCATTCGGGTCTAGTCCCAAAACATAATAATATTGGTTTATTTTTCATTTACTAACCTCCAACCTTTATTTCTTTGTTCGTGAAAATATTGATTCATCAATTGTTTGAATGGTGTACCTTCTACACTAGCCTGATTTGATTCCCATAGTGAGTTAGCATCACCACCATACTCAGCTCCTTTGATACTTCCCCAAAGTGATTTATCTGATTTAGGATGCGGTGGTACAAATGTAGGAATATTAGCGTACTTTTGTAACATATACGAAAAGTGCATATCCTCACCACAAGTATTGTATTTTGGGTCTGGTAGTTCTCTTACCATATGTGATAACCACTCCTTCTTAAAGAACCAACTATGTCCAACTAAATCAACTTGTACAGTTCTATCGTTGTTACCAGTTTCAGGCCAACCGAATCTGAGATAGTGTTCATAGTAAGATGAATGTTGCGGT
>Ga0209716_1002692_pt1 | contig 11486 bp, 9 predicted proteins | sample COGITO_mtgs_1205_FD_184811 | JGI IMG/M metagenome (GOLD analysis project Ga0209716, IMG submission 184811) | Pelagic marine microbial communities from North Sea - COGITO_mtgs_120531 (SPAdes) (version 2) | ecosystem: Environmental > Aquatic > Marine > Epipelagic ...
GAGAGCTAGACGGTAGCTTTGGAGGCTCTGTAACTCCTGCTCAATCTGGGGCAGGTATAACTGACGGAAAAGGACACAGAGTAGATGTTCCTATTGATGCACGCTTAATTTTCCATAGTGGTAAGCCTGGACAAAAAGCAGACTCTTTGTTGACTTCTGTTGCTAAATCTAATAATTTTAAAGTACAACAGGATTATTACGATAATGATAGATTAGCATATTGGGGGCCTAATCATCGTCTCTTCGACACTTCTTATGTAGTTGCAGAATATACTATAGGAGAAGGCGAAACTACTATACCGTCTTTAGACTTTGTGGTAAGAGGTAAGATTTTAGATTGTTATAATTATGATTTTGCCTATGCTGACGATTCTGAGCAAACCTCTGCTTCGATAACCAATTTCGGTATTGGAGATTCTGTATCTATTAAGAAAACATCAGACTCGAGCACTATTTCAACAGTAACGATAGCAGATATATTTACATTCAAAGATGCTAGTGGTACTGATACACAAAGAGTTAGATTTCAAACAGACCCCGGACTTGGAACTACAACTGAGTTCTTTATGCAAAAAGGCTCAAATAATTATTATCTAGAGACTTATAATAATTCTATAGAATCTGGAACAGTACCTTCTATATTGCAATCTACTATTACAGCTAGCGCTAATGGAAGTAGTTCAGGGGTATCTCTTAATGTTAGCTCCTCAAGCGATACAGCACATGCTCTTGCGATTTCAAAAGCTGTTTCTATTATAGACGCTAGTGCTTCTGCTGCTACTAAGACTTTTAGTCTTAGGGCTTACTATAGTTATACTTATAATAGTGGTACTCCTGGGCAAGCAAATAATGTTGGTACAGATAATAATACTAATTTTTCAGCATCTTCTTTAGATACTCTAGTTGTAAGAGATGCTATTAAACTAGCTTCTTCAGCCAGTTCTACTGATAATGCTTACAATGGTAAAACAATAATACTTACTTATACAGATAGTAGTGATAAAAGCACAGTAAGTCAAGAACGAAGAATTGTTGACTATGATGGTACAAATAAAATCGCATCTATTGATTTTCCTTGGGATGCGGATAAGATCCCTACTTCAGGAGGAGAGTATACCTATAGCATACAGACAGAAGGCGATAAAAGAGTTTCAATCAACCCTGCTATACAGCTATTAGATTATTTAACAGAAGCCCGATATGGAAGAGGCTTAGATCTAAATACTGATATAGATTTGGAAGGGTTTTGTTTAGCCGCTAGAGATTGTGATACTAAATCGGACGTTACACTTATAAACACTTCTTTTTCTGGGAGTAATACTGTAGGCGGTTTTCCGTCTTCTACAGGTGCCAAATATAAATACGAAAATTCTTCTGGGGAAATACTTTGGCAGGGTGAAATTAAAAGCGGTAGATTTGTTGATAGCAACGATGAAGAAATTACTTTCACAAACGTTTTAGGAAAGTTAGGTAATAAATGGCTGGACTGGAAATCTTATGAAGTAGATGACTTAGTATGGTATGATGGAACTTTGTATAAAAAAACTGGTAGTGCTGGTACTATTTCTTCCGGTTTCTCTTCCGGAGTATCTACTGTTTCTTCTATAAGCTTAACAAAAATTTCTGGACCGGGAAGCTCTACTCTACAGATAGTCCCGAGTTCTACTAATGCTACTCCCGAGGGCAACCCCTTAATTAGAAAGAAATCCGATACAGGCTCTTATGTAAGCGGCTACTCTTTATATGATTCTGACGAAGTAAAGTACTGGAAGTACTTGGGATGGGATTCTCAGAATCAAAGACACGTTACTCGTCATCAAACAAATGCAGTTATCAATACAAGCTCTCCAGTATTTGATAATATAAATAACATGCTATCCCAGTTTAATGGAATTTTAAGATATTCCGGAGGTTTGTATAGCTTAGAAATAGCAGGGGCCCAACCTGCCTCTTTAGACACTATAACTGTAGATGGGGAAGTATTTACTCCCGCTTTAGTAGAAGAATCTGATATTATAGGAAATATTACTGTAGAAGATGCAGGACAAAAAGGAACGTTTAATACTGTTACTGTAGGTGTCCCTGATCCTCAAAATAGATTTGAAGATAGAAGCGTAACTTTCTTTAACTCTACTTATTTAAAAGAAGACAGAAACGTTCCAAAGAAAGGAGATATAAAAACTCCTCATGTTACTAACTATTTTAATGGTAGAATAAATGCAAAACAATACTTGGAAAGGTCCAGATATGGATTAAGTATAGGTTTTACTATGGCTCCAAAAGGTATTCTTTTACTTTCCGGAGAGATAATACAAATAAATTATCCTAGATTCGGTTGGTCTAATAAACCTTTTAGAATTTCTAATCTTTCTTTCAAGAAAGATTGTTTAGTACAGGTAACGGCTGAGGAACATAATGACGCTGCTTTCTTGCTTACAGAAGAAAATAGAGATCCTGTATTTAAGCAAGCAGAAAGTACGGGAGGAGCTGCTGCTGCTCCTACTGCTCCTACAAACTTACAGGCCACTTCAAACGATAGAGGGGGTATAGAATTAACTTGGGTAAATGACAGTAGATTTAACCCAGCTACTTATAGTGTTCAAATTTGGAGAAACTCTTCTGCTTCGTACACAGGAGCAAAGTTAGTAGGAGTTTCTAAGGGAGATACTTATACAGATCAAATAATAGCGTCTGGTAGAACCGAAAGATACTATTGGATTAGATACTCTGTGCAATCCCCTACTTTAGGAACAAGCAGTATCGCTCCTAGAGAAGTTTTTTCATCTTTTCAACCCACAAAAGCTGGAAATGGTGTATTAGGTGTTTCAGACGGGGGAGTTGATGGAGCTACATTAAATTTTACTAATGATAATGTATCTATAACAACAAATCAATCAGGTGTTCCAACTTCTTTTGCAAATAGTGGAACCACTATCACAGCTTTTATAGGTTCTACTCAGTTAAGTTACGACGGTAGTTCCCCTTATTCTTCTCCCTCTTTTAGAGTATCTAATGTTTCTCCTACAGGTGTAACAGTGGACTCTTCTCCTACTATAGGAGGAACTTCTTATGCTCTTGGAAACATTACAGGAATGTCGGCAGATACCGGAACTGTGACGTATACTATTATAGTTAGAAATAGTCTCGGTGTAGAGACTAATTTTCAACGAGTTCAAACTTTTACAAAAGCAAGAAAAGGAGACGACGGACCCCAGGGACCACAAGGAGCTCAAGGACCTGTAGGCCCGGTTGGAAACGTAGGACCACAAGGACCCGATGGAGCCCCCGGCCCACAAGGGCCCCAAGGACCTACAGGTAATCCCGGTCCCACAGGACCTGATGGAGATGTCGGACTTCAAGGACCTCAAGGACCCACAGGGCCCATAGGACCTGATGGCCCCCAAGGTGATATAGGTTTACAAGGACCCCAAGGAGCTACAGGGCCCACAGGACCTGATGGCCCCCAAGGTGATATAGGTTTACAAGGACCCCAAGGAGCTACAGGGCCCATAGGACCTGATGGCCCGCAAGGAGACACAGGATTGCAAGGGCCTAGTGGAGCTACCGGACCTGTGGGTAACCCTGGTCCTCAAGGTGCTACTGGTCCTCAGGGTCCGACAGGAGCTACGGGAGTACAAGGACCCGCTGGAGCAGCTGGCTCTGCAGGTACTCCTGGTCCTGATGGACTAAGTACTTTTTTGTATTATTCTGGCGCGGCTCAAAATATATTAAGCAGCAGCCCTAGTATTCCGTCTTGGAATTCTGGAGGTACTTATGCTTTAGGCGCGGTTGTACAGTATAATAGTAAAGTATGGGCGACTTTTAGTGCTCATAGCGGAATTTCAACAAATCCACAATCAGATACGAGTAGATGGGTACAGGTGTTTGCAGACGGTTCTTCAGCAGTTTCTGCTATGACTAAACTTACTCCTACTTTCTATAACACAGGAAGTAACTTTTGGTATGTTATAGATAATAGTACAGCAAACAGATTTCATGCAAATGCTACTCAAGTCTCCGGTGGAGTTACGGGGGTTACTCATACTATTATAGGAACAGGCGCCTCAGCCAACTCTCTCACTTCAGGCAGTATGGGAGCACCCTTAATAACAGAAGGACAAACAGGTCCTACTGGTCCTACCGGGCCTCAGGGAGTACAAGGGGCTACTGGTCCTGCTGGTGCACAAGGTAGCCCAGGTGCTACGGGTAATCCAGGACCAACAGGACCTCAAGGTGCTCAAGGTGCTACTGGTCCTCAAGGTGTTACTGGTCCTCAAGGTGATGTTGGTGATACTGGTCCTGCTGGTGCACAAGGTAGCCCAGGTGCTACGGGTAATCCAGGACCAACAGGACCTCAAGGTGCTCAAGGTGCGCAAGGGCCGCAAGGAATAGCAGGTCCTCAAGGTGCTGTTGGTGACACTGGTGCAACAGGTAATCCAGGACCCCAAGGAGTAACAGGGCCGCAAGGAAACGCGGGCCCGTCAGGACCTGCGGGAGCCCAAGGAGCTCAAGGCGTAGCAGGGCCTTCTGGACCCACAGGAGCCCCTGGAGGAACAGGTAATCCAGGACCAACAGGACCTCAAGGTGCTCAAGGACCAGCAGGAGCACAAGGACCCGGAGGCCCCACAGGTGCAACAGGTGTTCCAGGTCCACAAGGACCAGCAGGACCAACCGGAACAGCGGGAGCTGTAGGTCCTTCAGGAGCAGCCGGTGCTTTTATGGCAGCTAAGTTTATTACTACCAATGTAATTAAACAAAATGCTTCAGGCTCTTATGATGGCACCACTCTCGACATGGAAGTAACCGTTCATAGAGCGGGAACTTTACTCGCCAGGGAAAGATACAGGGTCACTCGTAGTGGTTCTTCTTGGTCAAGTTCAGTTAGTGCTTTAGGCACTAATGCTTATAATGCTGGGCAATTAAGTGCTTCAGGAGCAGTAAGTGGGAACTCTATATCAGTTACTGCAACTTGGAGTGTAGATAGTTCAGTAACTGGAGGTACTTTTATAGTTATTGAAGATGGTAGTAACGGCACACCGGGCAGTCCCGGAGCTACAGGAGCTGCAGGAATAACCGTAAATAATACTCAACCTTTTATGGCATATAACTCTGGTGATAATGGCTCAACTTATTCTCCAAATAGTGCTTATACAGCAGTAATTACTTTTAAAAGAGGCACAACTTCTTTAGCTGGTACAACTATAACTTCCAGCATTAATACAAGCAACGGTAATATAACCCTTTCTTCAAGTAGTACTTCAGGTAGTCCTACAATTAGCATATCAGGGAACGGAGGCACGAGTCCTACAGCAACTATCAGTAAGGACGGTGGAGAAACAAAAGTAACAGCAATATCAATTAACTTAGGTGATTTAGGTAAATAATAATGGATAATACATACAGGGTTTATGGCCCTAACCTATATTCAAGAGCTTTAGTAGAAAGTGATGTAGAGCACGTAAAGCGAATACTCTATGATTGGGAGGATTGGCCTTTAACAGATGAAAAAGCAGAGTCTTTGACAAAAGTATGGTCTCAAAAAGCAGAACTATGGCAGGCTCCTTTTTTCGAAGGTATGCCTCGACAAGAATCTACAACATTATTTTGTTTGAAAAGTAATGATTTCCCTGTATGTATAGATAGAAGTGCTCAGTATGATACTACTGTTGAACATATTTTAGCAGCAACCTGTCCAGATCATAGACTTAATGGATATTCTGAAGAAGTTAGTAAGTTAATGGCGATACCTGGGTGGGATTTAATGAATATGCAAAAAAGTATATTGAAACAAAGAGTAGGGGTACAAAATATGGGGGATAACCATCCTCGTCATGCTAAGGAGGGGACTGTATCACATAGTTCAAACAGATACACCCAAAGTGATTATGTGGAAACAGTTCTTACTTTAGAAGAGTGGACCACGTTTAAAAACTCTAGCCTTTATGCTGGTTGGGCTATTGATTGTATTATATACCCAACTTATCCAGGAGACCCTTTATGAGTGTAGAATTTACTAGAGGCCCTAATGTCTATTTAAGAGAGTTAGTGCCCGCAGATTTAGAAAATATAAAAAACTCTTTAGTTGATTGGGAGCAGTTTCCTTTTTCTATTGACAAAACAAAAAATTACTTAAAAGGACTCCTAACGACTTTAAGATACATAGAAAGACCATATACTAATGATACACAGTGTCGAGAAATTTTTACTATTTGTAAAAATTCAGACGATTCTTTTGTAGGATTTACACAAGTTTCTATATTTCCAGGCAAAATAGCAGAGATTAAAGCAACCGCCTCTCTTACATCTTTAAGAGGCCAGGGATATATGAATGAAGCAGCTTTAATTAGAGATGCGGCTTTATTTACAGAACTTGGCTGTAATAGCTATACAACAAAACATGATACTGCTCAGATACATTCTTTAAGAGCATATCAAACTCTGACAGGCACAGAATTTAGTAGTGTTAGACAAAAAGACCTAAAACTTGTGGAAGCAACTTTATCTTCTTGGAATACTTGGAAGGCAAACAACCCTAGCTCCATTCCCTCTTATACTTTTTCAGGAGGTAGTTATACTCCTCCACATTTAAGGACATAAGATGGACTCTAACATACTTGTATTTGACAACTTTTATAATAATGTAGACGAAGTAAGAAAGCATGTACTAACACTAGACTTTAATATATTAGGTAATTATCCAGGAAGACGAACAATCCCAGAGCCTGCAGATCAAAAAGAATATTTAAAAAGCTTTTTAGAAACTAATATCCTCCACAAAGAGATAACTTTTTGGCCTAATGAATATAATACTTCATATCAGTATACTCTTGAAAATGATGAGACATGGATACATCATGATGATACTGAATGGGCTGGTGTACTATACTTAACACCTAATGCACCATACGAAAGCGGAACTGGTTTTTACAGAAACATAGAAACGGGTATAGAAAGATGGAACAAGGAAGATGAAATTGACTATAATAATTTAGATGAAGTTAGAGACTTATCTAAATGGGAACAAATTGCTTTTATTGGGAACGTCTATAATAGACTAGTACTATATAGGGGTTATTCATATCATAGAAGTGTTCTTCCAGGATTTGGAAACACAAAAGAAACAGGAAGGTTATTTCAAACCTTCTTTTTTAATACATAGGAGAAAACATATGGCAACTTGGACAGTAGATAATTTAATTTCGTACGATAGTTACGGGGATGCGTCGGGAGTAGTATATGCAGTAGAGTATACTGTATCACATACATCTGAGGGAAATTCTTGTTCTGTAGCACAATTGATTAATTTAGATATTAGTGATCTGTCTTCTTTTACGGCATATAATAGTTTAAATGAAACAACTGTTATAGCATGGGTAAAAGCAGCATTAGGCTCTGATGAAGTAGCGGCATTAGATAATGTAGTGGAGCAAAGAGTAGTGGAAAAAAATAGAGATAATATAACAATAGGGAAGGCGTGGTAATGAGAAATTTATGGCAACTGTGGAATAAAGCACTCTCCCCAGAAGAGTGTAAAGAACTAATAGATATAGGTTATTCGGAGGGAGAGTTTTCTGATGCAACAGTTTTTTCTGACTCAGAGTATAAACCAGATTCTGGTATAAGAGACACAAAAGTAGCTTTTATTAATAATGATAGAGTAAATACTATAATGAACTATTATTTACTTACAGCTAATAGAAATGCTTTTAATTACGATGTTGATTATTTACCCTCTGCCCAATTTGGAGAATATTCCGAAGGTTCCTTTTATAATTATCACCATGATATAGACTGGCAATCTGATAGTATGTATGATAGAAAGCTATCTATATGCATACAGCTTACGGATCCTTCGGAGTATACTGGAGGAATATTTGAGTTTCAACATATTGAATCTCCTACAGACTTTATAAACCAAGGCTCAATACTAGTATTTCCTAGCCATCAAGTGCACAGAATAACAAAATTAGAAAAAGGAATTAGAAACTCGCTAGTAGGCTGGATGGAAGGCCCTAGGTGGAGGTAGTATGATAGTCGCAACCCATGCTAGGTCTGGAGCAACAAAATTTTGCCTGGATTTAGCAAAAAAGGAAAAAAGAACTTTTATAGGAGAGTACGCACCTTCTTATTTAAACCCTTTATATGAGTCAGACTTTTCTTCTAGTAGCAAAAAATTAGTACATGAAACTGGATTTCAACCTTATATATCTGAAGAAGCTTTTAATAACTTACAAAACTCTAACGATATATACATGGTAAATAAATCGGCATATTTAATAGTAGATACAGCTGACTTTATTATCCTTAGAAAAGACATTTTACAAAGTATATACAGTTTTATCGATTTATTACTGAGACCTGAAAATACTAATAAGTTATCCATAGATGCTATATTATTGTATGCCAGGTTAGTTTTTGACGACACCCTAGGATTAGTAACTAGATGTAATAACAGAGATAATATTTTGTGGTTTGAGGATTTATACCCTAATCACAATCAAAACTTAAATTACTTTAATAAAATTTATAATAAAGGCATACAGGATTATTTTAACAGCATATATTCTATTAGTGGTTTAAGCATTAAAATAGATAACCTTTCAAAAAATAGTTCTTGACTACGTATGTCCCATTTGTTATAATTTCACAATGGAGAGAATTTAATGAGTGCAGCAAACTATGACTTAGTGATTGACCAGGGATCGACTTTTGCGATTGATTTAGTAATCAAGGAATCCGGTTCCACGAAAGACCTTACTGGCTACTCTGCTAGGGCACAGATGCGCTCTACAAAGACTGCTTCGGCTGTGGCAGGGACTTTCACTTGTACAGTATTAAGTCCAGTAACAGATGGCAAAGTAAAAATAGAACTTCCCGCCTCTACTTCTTCCGCTATGGAAGCCGGCATGTATTTTTATGACTTAGAAATTCACACAGGTAGTGACGCCATTGTAAAGAGACTTCTCGAAGGAAAGGTTACTCTAAATCAAGAAGTCACGAGGTAAGATATGTCAGCTACAACTCAAGTAACGATTACAGAAGAAGTAACTGAATTATCGATATCTAGTAATAATGAGATATCTTTAAATCTGACTCCTGATAACACTAATATCACTGTAAATAACTTTGCAATACCTATTAACTTTATGGACGCAGATAATGTTGTGTTTACGCCATATAACACCTTAACGGCCTCTAATGTAAGTGATGCCTTAAAACAACTAGCAGACCAAAATTTTCGTTCGGATGCTGCACCTGTAGGAAGTACTGTAGCAGGGGCGTCCACAATTTCTGAAGGAGATACGTGGTACGATACTGATGATAATCAGTTAAAAGTATATCGCGAGACAAGCACAAATGTATTCGAGTGGGTCCCTATAATTGTAGGTGCGGCTGCTGATGACTCTGACACGCTTGACGCAGGAGCCTTTTAAGGCTAACCGGAGACTTTAAATGGCTCAAACAATCAAAATCAAACGCAGTACCAGTACGGCGGCACCAAGTTCCCTTACAGCAGGCGAATTAGCCTATTCTGATAATAGTGATAAACTATTTATTGGAGCTCCAGCGGATAATGCCGTAGTAGCAATTGGTGGTAAACTATATGTCGATATGCTCGATCACACAGCAGGTATTCTTACTGCTAATAGTGGAATTGTAGTAGACTCAAATAGTAAAGTAAATAAATTACTTACCGGTCTTATTCAAATCAATAACACCACCAGTCATATTGACACTTCTTCAGGCGACTTAACTTTAAATCCTGCAGGTAGTTTAATACTTACGGCAGGTAGTATTGATCTTAGTAATCAAAATACAGAATTTAAAGTTGTAGATAACTCTAGTACAGGTCTTACAATTAGTGAAGGAAGTAATAATTATATTACCCTACAGACTACTAATTCTAATGAAAAAATTATATTCAATAAGCAACTACAGTTTGGTAACTTAGCAGCTAGTGGATATAATCTTCCTATTACAGACGGAAGTTCTGGGCAAGCTCTTATTACAAACGGTAGTGGAGCAGTAACATTTACTACTATTTCCACGAATCTTACTGTAGGTGCAGATAGCGGTACAAATGATGTTGTAAGTCTTATTACCGATACTTTAGATTTTACAGGTGGTGAAGGTATTGATACTTCGGTATCTAATAATACTATTACTATTGCTGCAGAAGTAGCAACTGCCTCAAACTTAGGTGTCGCCTCCTTTGATTCAACGGACTTTACAGTAACTTCGGGTGCTGTAACCGTAAATGCTTCTACTCTTGGTAGTACTGCACTTAATCCTGGAGCAACTGTTACTGCTCTTGCAGGGTTAACTCAATTAGATGTAGATAACGTACGCGTAGATACGAATACAATTTCTACTACTGACACAAACGGTGACTTAGTACTTTCTCCAAATGGTACGGGCACAGTTACTGTACCTTCTGGCTACAAAAATCGTACTGGATTTGGCGCAAACTCACTTGTTTCAAAAGAATATGTTGATGCAATCAAACAAGCTCTTGATGTAAAAGCTTCAGTAAGGCTAGCAACCACCGCCAATCTATCTTCTAACTATAATAATGCTGGTGGAACTCTTACAAATTCTGGTTCAAATGCGGCCCTTTCTCTTGATGGAGTAACAGTAGTAGCTGGAAACAGAATTCTTGTTAAGGATCAAACCGCCGGAGCAGAAAACGGTATTTATGTAGTCACTACAGTTGGTGATGGTTCTACCGCTTGGGTACTTACTCGAGCAGAGGATGCAAATGCTTCCGCAGAAATGACTGGCGGAGTATTTACTTTCGTAGAGGAAGGTACTGTAGGAGCGGATAACGGATATGTATTTACTCATAATGGTGCTCCTACTCTTGGTAGTACTGCTCTTACTGTTTCTCAGTTCTCAGGTGCCGGTCAAATTGTTGCAGGAGATGCTCTTTCTAAGTCAGGAAACACTCTCAATGTAAACGATGATAACATCACTGTAGAAGTTAATAGTGATGCATTACGAATTAAAGGTATTTCAGCTACCGCAGTTGGTGACTTACTAATCGGTGCTGCTTCAAATGCTGGATATACGCGACTTGTGAAGCCTTCCGGAAACGCGACTGCCTCTGATTATATATTAAGCATGAACACTTCTGGTGTAGCCTCTTGGGCAAACACGCTGGACGGCGGCACATTCTAAAAAACTCTTTGGCGTATATACGCTCGTAACGGAGGAGCCACATGGCGCAGACTATTAAATTAAGGCGTTCCGCAACTGCGGGCGCTTCACCTACTACCTCACAACTTGAACTTGGTGAAGTTGCTATCAATACATATGATGGCAAGATGTACATCAAGAAAAATGTGGGAGGTACCGAAAGCATTGTTGAGTTAGGCTCAGGTCTTACTCCTGCCGATGCTATTTTTGAAGAGTATCTTTATACTGCTACTGCTTCGCAAACTGCTTTTTCTGGAAATGATGATAACAGTGCTTTTTTATCTTATGAA
>Ga0209716_1002720_pt1 | contig 11395 bp, 9 predicted proteins | sample COGITO_mtgs_1205_FD_184811 | JGI IMG/M metagenome (GOLD analysis project Ga0209716, IMG submission 184811) | Pelagic marine microbial communities from North Sea - COGITO_mtgs_120531 (SPAdes) (version 2) | ecosystem: Environmental > Aquatic > Marine > Epipelagic ...
CAAGAGGTGCTGTTGAAAATGTAGAAAAGAATTTAGCTGCTAGAGGTTTAAGTAAATCTTCTATCGGTAGAGATGCGTTAGTAAATGCTATTATACAAAATGCATTACCTATTGCTCAATCAAATGCTACTGCGTTACAACAAAGAGCATCACAAAATTTAACTAACGAACAACAAGCAAGTGTATTAACTGCTCAACAAAATTTCCAAGCACAATTAGTTAATGCTGAAAATGATATGAAAGCTGAAATGATGAATGGTCAGTTTTCACAAGAGTTAACTAAACTTAATACAATGAATGAACAACAAGCAATTGTTGCTTCAGCTAATCAACAACAACAAGTTAGATTAGCAAACTTAGCTAACTTACAACAAGCTGGTTTAACTCAAGGACAGTTAACTCAACAAATGTCTTTAGCTAATTTAAATAATGCTCAAGGTACTGCTTTAGCAAATGCACAAACAATTGCAGGTATGGATGTTTTAAATTTAAACAACCAACAGCAAACTGCAATATCAAATTCTAATTTATTTAAAACATTTGAGTTAGGTAATTTATCAAATGCTCAACAAGCTACTATGCAAAATGCTGTACAGTTAGCTACAATGGACATGGCTAACTTATCTAATGCACAACAAAAAGCTGTATTAAATGCTCAGTCTTTTTTACAAATGGATATGACAAATTTAACTAATGCTCAACAAGCTGAAGTATTAAATACACAGAACAGACAACAAGCAATGTTAACTGACCAAGCTGCTGCAAATGCTGCTTCTCAGTTTAATGCTTCAAGTGAAAATCAAGCTACTGAATTTATAACTAATTTATCTTCTACAATTGATATTCAAAATGCTGCAAGAAATGATGCAATGGCACAATTTAATATTACTGAAGCTAATAGAGTTGCAGCTTTAAACCAAGGTAATGATTTAGAAGCACAAAGATTAGAAGAAACTTTGAATGCACAGATTGGACAATTTAATGAACAACTTGAATATAATAGAAATCAATTTAATACTCAAAACTCTTTAGCAATTGAACAATCAAATGTTGCATGGAGAAGACAATTAAATCAAGCTAATACAGCAGGACAAAATGCTGTTAACCAAGCTAATGCTATGAACTCTTTTAATTTAAGTAATCAAGCATTATCATTTATGTGGCAAGAAATGAGAGATTCAGCTAAATGGGAATATGATGCAACTCAAAATGCTAAAGAACAACAAACAAGATTGACAGTTGCTGCATTAGGAAACGAAGCTGCATCAGATGCTAATAGAACTGCACAACTTGAAAAACTTGGTGAGTTTGCTTATAAAATTTGGAAGAATTTTTAAATACAATTATTAAGTATTGACAATCTTTACTTTAAACAGTATACTATAAATAATAAAGGATAAATAATAAAGGATAAATAACATGGGATTTTTTAAAAAAGTATTTAAAGCAGCAAAAAAAGTAGTTAAACCTATTACAAAAGTAGTAAAGAAGGTTGCTAAGAAGGTTGCTAAAATAGGTAAGTCTGTTATGAAAGGTGTTTCTAAAATTAGTAATAAGCTTGGACCAATTGGTATGATAGCTTTATCTATTGCTATGCCTTATGCTTTAGGAGGATTAAGTTCTATGATTGGTACTGCAGGAGGTACAACAGGACTTATGAACTCATCTAATTTATTTTTAAAATCTATTGGTACTATAGGTAATCAAATTAGAACTGGTTATCAAGCTTTTAATACATTTGCTTCAACAGCTAAACAATCAATTAGTAAAGTTATTGGTGATACATTTACTAAGTTTGCACCTAAAGGTACTGGAAATATCTTTAGCAGAATTTCTCAAGGTGCTAAGAATTTATATACTGCAGGTAAGAATAAATTAAAATCTGTAATGCCTAAACCTTTTACAGCAGCCGAAGGAACAGTACAAGTCGGTGATATGGGATATGGATTTGGAGAAACAACATCTATGACTTCTTCTCAAGCAGCTAAAGCATTAGATTTCGGTCAAATTAGTGGAGAACAATTATCAAAACAAACTTTAAGTGGTAAAGGTGGATGGTTTACTAAAACAAATTCTTCTGGTATTACTGCAGACAGACTTGTTACTGAAACAATTAATGATGCATATAAAGCTAGACTAGAGGGCTTTGGACCTAATGCATCAAGAATGTTTACTGATATTAAAAACAAAGCTTTAGAAATGGACACTTATATTAATGATGAACAAATAGGTTCATTTGTAGAAAGTAATAAAGCAGCACAAACTTATACTAATGAGATTATGGAATATGCTGGTGAGATGGATTATGTTGGAACAGGTACTGGTAAATATCAACTTAAAACAGAGATTCCTGATTTATCACAAACTGGTGATTATACTTTAGGTACTGCTAGAGATAGACTTGAAGGTACTTATAACTTTACTGGTGGTGAAACATTTGGTAAACAACCAGCTACAAATTCTTTTTTAACTAGAGCATCTTCAGCAGCAGCAAAAGCAGGAGGAGATATGTTAAAAGGTTTACTAACACCTAATGGTATGCCTGAAGCAGTTGCTCCTATAGTTTCTGCAGTTCCTGATTATACTGCTGTAAGTGGTGCTAACTATTCAGGTACTAACCAAAAAGGTTCTCAAGGTGGTAGTTTAGTAGCTCAAGTTTATGGAGAAAATGCAGCAAATAGAATTAAAAATTATTATCAAAATATGAATTTATTAAATAGTGGAGATAGTTATATCTAATGACAGTAAACAAAGCAGGTAATTATACAAAACCTACAATGAGAAAAAAAATATTTAGTAGAATAAAATCACAATCGTCACATGGCACAGGTGCTGGACAATGGAGTGCAAGAAAGGCACAAGCTCTAGCTAAAGCCTATAAGAAAGCAGGTGGAGGTTATAAATCATAATGGCACTATCAACATCTCAAAAAAGTTTAAAAGACTGGGGTAAACAAAAGTGGAGAACTAAATCTGGTAAGCCTTCATCTAAAACAGGTGAAAGATATTTACCTAGTGCTGCTATAAAAGCTTTATCTTCTTCTGAGTATGCAAGAACAAATGCAGCTAAAAGAAAAGGTACAGCAGCAGGTAAACAATTTGTTAAACAACCAAAAAGTATAGCAAACAAAGTAAGAAAGTATAGAACATAATGGCTGAACAATTAGATAAAACATTACTAGAAAGCGAAACACCAACTTCATTTAATGCTCCTATTCCTGGAGAATCTTTAACTGCATCCCCTGATACTCCTAACACATGGGAAAGACCTCCTTTATATACTGATGAAAATAAAGCAATGCAAGAGTTGTATTTATTACTAACAGAAAAAGAAAAATTAACTGAACTAATAAAAATTATTGATGATGGTGTTGGTCTAGATGAAATTGCTCAAATTATTTTATATAAAGGATATACTGAAGGACAATATAATCCTGACTTAATGTTATTATTAATTGAACCTACAATTTATTTATTAATTTCAATTGCTGATTATGCTGGAATAAAAGATTATGTTTTATATGAAGGTGAAGAAGATGATGTTGATACTCAAATTCCTGATGATAATATTACACCAGTCGATATGGATGGTGATGGTGAGCCTGATGAACCCAAAGAAAAAGTGAGAGCAGAACCTGATTCTAGTTCAGTAGACTCTAGTTTATTATCTAGAATAGAAAAAGAATTACCTTCTAAAGTAAAAGAAGCTACAAGAGGAGAAGAATAATGGGAATTAATTTTGGAGATATAGCATCCTTTGCAACTGGAGTTGTTAAAGCAGATGAAGCAGATACTCAAGAAAGATTAAAAGATAGAAAAAATGAATTAGCTGCTGATAGACAATTTTATATTGATATGAAGACTAAAAAATATGAGTCTGAATTAAAATCTTTTGAAGCAGAGAATGCAAAGTTTAAAGCTATTGAATCTGTTAATGCAAAATTTAAAGGACAAGATGTTGTCGACCCTAGTGAATATGGTAAAGCTTATTTACAAGCAACTAATCCTAATTTGTTGTTTCAATATGAAACATTGTATGCAGATAATCCAAGTCTATTAAATAATAAATTAGCATCTTTTGGTGGAGCATCTATAAGAGATTATAAAACATCTACTACAAGAGATACATTAGATACTAAATTAAAACAAGATGTTGATGCTATTACTGCTGACTATAAAACACAACTTGAAGCAGCTAGAGGAGATAGTAAATTAGTAAATGCCATCTTAGGAAAAAGAGATAAAGCAATTGCTACAACTATTCAAAATAATGAAGATAGTAAAAATGGTACGTTTAAAGCAAAAGAAATTGCTGTTGAAACAAGTGAAGATTCTGAACCTATGTTTGAGTTTGGAGAAATAAAAGCAGTAGAACTTACAGTACCTAAAAAGTTTAGAGATAAAGTAGAACCTATTAGAAATGATTTAAATAAAAATACAGAAATTAAAAAAGAAAATGTAAACATTGCTTTAACTTTCTTTAATGAAAATGATATCTCTGTACCTAAGCAATATTTACAAAAAGACCTAGAAGGTAATACAACAGGATTAAAAGGTCCTGGGTTAACTTTTGTTAATCAAACAAATTTTTTAACTTCTCAAGCAATTCAAACTATTACTGATGAAGATATATATGCAAAGAGTAATGGTAAAACAAGTCTTATATCTAATAGTTTAAATCCTAATAAAGTAAATGGTAAAGTATCGGAACGAATTGCAAATTACTCTACAACTTCTCAAGAAAAGAAAGTAGGTTACTTTAATAACAGAGATAATATTATAGCTGTTGTACCTTTCTCTATTGTTGATTCAAACAATACTTTAGGTGGTTATCAATTTACTAACAAAGCACAAACTAAAAAAGTTGGTGAAGTTTATTTACAAGCATTAAAAAATATTGAAGCAACAAATAATCCAAAAGGTGTAACTGAAAGAAGTCAAAAATATTTAAACGATTTTCAAAATAAATTATTAAGAATGGATGTTAATTCTACTAGTAAAGAGAGTGAAGCAGTTAAAACAGAAATGATAAGACTATTAACTGAACAACGTATTATTAAACCTGAAACTACTACAACTTCAACAGAGGGAATATCACAAATTACTACTAGTTCTGGAGTTGAAAGTATTGTAATAGATGGAAATAATATTCCTTTAACAGAAAAAAATAAAGAAGTATTAGAATCTCAAGGAATTGATTGGAAGAACCAAGAAAAAGTAAATGTTCCTCAAAAAGAAATTATAAAAACTAAATCAGGTGATATGGATGTTGCAGAACAAGTAGCAAAAGCTACTACTACTACTAAAATTACACCTAAAGATATAGGTCAAGTTAATATGCCAGTATTTGAAACACTAGAATCTATTTTAGAAATTCTTCCTAGTGCAATGACAGGACAAGAAATAATGGATAAGTATGAAATTGCTTTTCCAATTAATAAATTTACAAAATATTCACCAAGTAAATAAATCACATGGCTGAACAATCTACACTAGACTTTACACAGCTAGAAGGTGTAACTCCTATTACTCCTGAAATAGAAGCTGTTGAAACTCAATCCTTACCTATTACTAATCAATTAGATTTTTCTAAACTAGAAGGTGTAACTCCTGTTACTAGTCAACAAACATCTACATTAGATTTTTCTAAACTTGAGGGAGTAACCTCCGTTAAAGAAACAGAACCACAAATAACATCTACTAGACAATATACTGATGCTGAAAAAATAAGGTATGGTATTGATAAACAAAATACATTCTTTGGTAATGTATATCGTGTTGCTAAAGCAGGTACTCAAGCAGCCTTTGACCCTGATAGAGATTTTAAAGATTATATTAAATATAATTTTAATCAAGAACAAAAAGAATTAAAACAAAAGTATGGTGAACTAGCTTCAGGTGCTTTTGAAGATGATACTGTTGTTCAAGCTGCAGCTATGGCTACTATGATGGTTGACCCTTTTTACATTGCAGCATATATGACACCTTGGGGAAGAGCTGCTACAGCTACTTTAAAAGGTGTATCTGCTTTATCAGGAGCTACTGTTGGATTAGATACAATGTTAAATAATTTAGCAACAACTGGTGATGTTAATTTAAAAAGTGTAGGTATTTCTGCTGCTAGTGCTGCTGTATTAGGTCCTTTAACTGTTAAAGCTTTTGGTGCAATAAAAACTTTATTACCTAGTGCAAACAATGCACAGATACAAAAAATTATAGGTGTTGTTGAGGGTAAAAAAGCTAAAGACTTAGGTATTAGTACTACTGAATTTAAAAAGTTACAAACAATTGCTGGTGATAAAGATTTACTTGCTATTAATAAACAACTACAACAAGCAGGTAAAAACTGGGTTGCTCCTATAGCAAATGAAACAAAGTTATTTAATGCTAGTGAAAAAACATTACAACAGCAAATTAAAAATTTAGAAAAAGGTGTAAAAGATATAGAAGGTATTCCATTCTTTAAACAAACTAAAGTTGATACATCAAAAGAATTACTTAAAACATTAAAGAAAAAGAATAAAACATTAGCTGATAAAACAAAAGAGTTTAATCTTAAACAAAAAGAATTATGGAAACAAACAGCAGCTAATGAAAAACAACTTACAGATTTAGTTGCTAAAAGAGATTACACAGTTCTTAAAAAATTAAAAGAACAGAATAGTTTAACTAGAAATTTATCTGAAGCAGTAATATCTGCATCGGTTAGACCTGCTTTAGGTGCAGGTATTGGTTATGCATTTGGTAGACTATGGGGTGGTGATGATGCTAACTTAAATAACTGGATGATAACAGGTGCTTCGTTAGGTGCATTAAATAAATTAATACAAAGAAGTGGTACTGTATTTGCTACTGGTGAAAAGAATTTTTTAGAAAATCTTATATATAACAACGCAACAAAGAATGCATTTCAAAAGGTAAGAGAACTTACAGCTACTACTACATCTACTAAGTTAAAAGCTATAGGGGGTGAAACAGAAAAAATAGGAATGAAATTATTCCAAGAATTAGATTCACCTGTTAGTAAATTTTCTGCATCGGCAATAGCAGATAAACTTAAACTAGATTATTCTAATAGAGCCTTTGAATTAATAGCAGGTACAACTCAAACTGAACAAGCTGCTGCTATAAGAATTGCTAGAGGTTCAAAAGAAAAAGCTACACCTAAAATTCAAAAACTAGCTACTGATATTAGAAAATACTTAGATGATTTTAGAAAAGAATATACTGATGTAGGTATCGGTTTAAGAAAGGAAGTTACTAAAAAAGGTAAAAAAATAACTCAAAGAATAGACCCTATTAAAGATTATTTTCCTAGAGTATGGAATTGGGATAGAGTTAAAGATGACCCTGAAAAATTTAAAAGAGTTCTTACTTCAATATTTAAAGCTAAAGGTAATAAAGAACCTAAAGCAGCAGCCGAATCTTTTTATAATAGTTTATCAACACATAATGAACAAGGCTTTTATGATAAAGGTGCAGTTAATGATTTAGTTAATACTTTAATTGCAAAAAAGAAAGTACCTTTTAATCAAGGACTTATAAGAAATTTACCTTTATCAGACCATATAGAAAATGAAAGACTTTTAACTGGTTCGTATGCACAAGTAGAAAAAGTACTATCACAAAATGGTTATTTAGTAGATGATATACCTTCTATCTTTAATAAATTAATTGCTTCATCTGCAGATTCAATTGCTTTTGCTAAACAGTTTGGTGCAAAAGGTGAATTATTAAATGGTTATATAAAAAGAATTGTACAAAAATATTCAGGAAATCCTAATGCAGCAGCTCTAGCTTCTAAAGAAATAAAATTAGTAATGGATAGTGTTGATGGTTTTTTTGGTAGATATGGACAAGTAAGACAAGGTATTGTTAAATCAGGAGCAGGAATATTATCTACTATATCTAACTTAAATATGTTGGATAGAGTTACTATTGCTTCACTTGGAGATTTAGTGCAACCCTTTACAAATTCAAGTAACTTTACTAGTTGGATAAAAGGATTATCTAGAACAGCAGTTACTGCAAAAGGTGAAACAGGATTAGCTAAAAATTTAGGTTATGCACAAGGTAAAGAAATTCAACAATCATTATTAAAAACTCTTACTCCTCTTGATGATGCAACAAATGCTGCTCAAGTTATGAGTACATCAGGTGTTGTAAGAAAAGCTAATGAACTTGGTTTTAAAGTAATGGGTCTTCAATGGTTAACTGGTTTTGCTAGAAGATATGCTTACAATACTGGTGCAATAGATGCTTATACAAGTGCAAATAAATTAGCTAAGTTTGTTAACTCTGGAAATAGTTTATCTTCAGCTAAAGGAATTAGACTTACAAATAATCTTGCTAAATATGGTATCAATACAACTGATGGTTTAAGAATAGGTAAAGCAAATACATTTGATGAAGCAATTAAAATTAAAGCTAATAAAAATATTTTAAATGCTGCAGGTATTACTGCTTCAAACAGAGATGCTTTAATACCTCAAGTATCTAATAGATTATTATTTACACAATCAAGAGACCCTTTAGTTAGATTAATGGGTCAGTTTATGTCATGGACTTTAGCAAAGTCTGCACAAACAAATAAAATTTTACAAAGAATAGAAAATGGAGATACACAACAACTTGTTAAACTATTAGCAGGTCTACCTGTGTATGGTGGTATTCAATCATTAAGAGAAATTTCTAAGTATGGAGAAATTCAAACTGATTTAGAAACACAAACAGATAAATGGTATTCAGAAGCTTTAAGATTATCAGGTATATCAGGTACTGCAACTGAATTAGTTTTAGGAAGATTAACTGGACCAGGTTCGAGAGAGCCTTGGTATTTATTTGCTCCTGTATTTAGTATATTAAAAGAAGGTGGTAACATACCTAAAGAAATATACAAAGGTAATACTGATAAAGCAACAGAAATATTTATGGAAAAGATTGCACCTCTGCCTACATGGAGAAGATGGATAGGCAAACTATTTCCTGGTGAAGAAATTATATCTCCTATTAAACAAGGTGACGTATCAAATAGATTAAAATTTAACGAAGGAGATATAGTAGATGCGAATGATGGTTTTAGTAACGATGCTGTTGTTGTTGACCAACCTTTTTTAGAAGAAGCAGAAGCAGTAGCTTCTAAAAAAACTTTAATACCTATGGCTAAACCTAGTGTAGAAGAACAAGTTAAAAGTTTATCAACACCTTTAAAAGATAAAGTAAAACAAAAGAAAACAATATTTAATAATCCAGGCAATATAGAACAAGGTCAAAAATATGCAGGTGAAACTGGAGAAACTTATGCTAACGATAGAGATAGACCTTTTGTTGTTTTTGATAGTCCAGAAATGGGAGTTAGAGCATTAGCTAAAGATTTAACTACAAAAATTAAAAGACATAAAGGAGATATAGAAAAAATTATTACTGAGTATGCTCCTAATAATGAAAATGACACACAAGATTATATTAATTTTGTAAAAAGTAATTTAGGTGGAAAGGATATTGTTACTGAAAATGATATAGCTAGTTTAACAAGGGCAGTAATATTAAAAGAAAATAAAAAAGATGTAGCTTTAAGTTATTTAGTTAACGATATATTTGATACTGGTATTAAATTAAGTAAATTTGATTTAGATAGTAAAATGTCTTTTGAAGAAGCTAAAAAATTATTAGATGATAAAATAAAATTTAATATAGGTGGTATAGTAGGTAAAGCAATAAGTAAACAAGTAACAAAAGCATTAGGTAAAAAAGCAGCTACTGCTACTACAAAAAATATATCTACACAAGCAGATGAGATATTAAATAAAACAGTAACTCAAGAATTAAGTGATAAAATTAATCCTGGTAAAACTGCTATTACAAGTACAATAGGAACATATAAAAAAGTTAATAATATGTTAACAGATTTAAATAAAAATAATGTACTTGATTTTGGTGCAGGGGTTGGAATAGGTACAAGACAATTTAAAAATAAAAAAGTTATCAGTTATGAACCTTTTGTTGATAATCAAAAAATATTAAATTCTAAAATAAAATTTGAAGGAGAACTATTTAAAGGTAGATTACCTGACTATACTAATGTAGATGATATTTTAATAAAAGAAGGTTCTGGTTCTAAGGATGCTGTAGTTAATCTTAATGTATTAAATGTAATTGCAGATAAGACACAAAGAGCTAATGCTGTTAAAAATATATCACAATTAATAAAAGAAGATGGTATTGCTGTTATAACAACAAGAGGTAAAGATGTTACAAACCAAGCAGAAAATTCTAAAAATGCAATTAAATTTTCAGATGGTTTTATTTTTGGGAAAGGAAGTGAAAGAACATTTCAAAAAGGATACAGTCAAAAAGAATTAGAAGAATATATTAAATCTATTTTAGGCGATGGTTTTAAGGTAGAAAAAATTCCAGGTAAATATAAAATAAGTTCATCAGGAGTTGTAATTAAAAAAATAAAAGGAGATAAATAATATGCCATTTGAAATGATAACAATGTTAGGCTCAACTGTACTCGGAGGAGTAATGAGTATATGGTCGCAAAGCATTAAGGCTAAACAAGAAGAACAAAAGATGTTGATACAAAGAGCAGAGGTACAACAACAAGGTTTTAAAGAAGCAAGAGAATATGATAACAAAGGTTTTCAATGGACTAGAAGAATCATAGCATTGACTGCTGTGTTTGCTATAGTATTATTACCAAAACTAATGCCACTATTTCAACCAGATGTAAGTGTAATTGTAGGTTACTTAGAATTTAAACCTGGGTTTTTATTTATACCAGAAAAAGAAATAATGAAATGGGTAACACTATCATCTAATAGTTTAGTTATTACACCATTAGATACTAACTTAGTATCAGCTATTATTGGTTTATACTTTGGAGGTTCGTTAGTAAAAAAATAATATGTTAGATAGATGGTTATATAATTTTTTTGGTGGTGTTGATAATATATTTTCATGGTTAGAAACTTACTCTGTTAAGTTTACTACATGGTTATGGCAATCAAGAGTAAAACTTTTAAAAAAGAAAAGACAAAAGAAATGAGAGATAATAAAGTATTAGAAGTTTTTAAAAAGAAACTTGAAAAGAAATTAAAAGAAATGGAATTGTTTAAGAATCTTAAAAAAGAAGTTGAAACTGGTGCTAATGGTACGCAATCATATATAATAAAAGAAGGTATTAATAAAGGTAAGTTAGTAAAGAAATAATTAATATGGAGTATTGTAGGATGAAACAACCTGAAGATATGAACTATAAGTTTACAGCTATATTAATAATAGCAATATGTTTACTAACTCTTTTTGGAGGACCTGTAAGATGAAACTAAATTCAAATACTAATATTGGATTACCATTAAGAAACTTAATAGGTTTAATAGGTGCAGTTGTAA
>Ga0209716_1002723_pt1 | contig 11385 bp, 14 predicted proteins | sample COGITO_mtgs_1205_FD_184811 | JGI IMG/M metagenome (GOLD analysis project Ga0209716, IMG submission 184811) | Pelagic marine microbial communities from North Sea - COGITO_mtgs_120531 (SPAdes) (version 2) | ecosystem: Environmental > Aquatic > Marine > Epipelagic ...
CGGTGCTGTAAATGTGTAAAGGTGACCTGAATCGTTTACAAAACTCGCTGTTGTCCAAGTGTTGTCACTAAATGGGAAAACACCACCGCCTGCGGGGTCTGTCCATTGAGCCGTTCCTGCAGAAGAATACGTAAGTAGTTGGTCTGCGGAACCACCAGAAGGAATGTGGTTATTACCGTTTCCTGTAGGGTGCGAGTAGTTGTTAGCATTTGCTTCAATGCCGTCTAGTTTAGTATCATTTTCTTGTAATGAAATTTGACTCATTTAATTTCTCCTCATTCTGGTTTGGTAGGCCACACTACAGTGTAAGGATAACCCGCTTGATTTGTTAAGTCGAGTAAATCAGTTCTGTACTGAACCCATTCAGATTGCTTGGTTTCCGACATATCGTTCCAGCGTAGAGAATTAGACACAATAGGGTCTACTTCTGTTGCTAAAAGGTAGTTTCTTTCTCCTCTTATAAGGTTTTCCTGTTGCTCACGTAACTCTTCGTCAGTAGGTGCAACATAATAGTCAAAATGCGGACCAATAAGTCTAAGTATATCTTCGTTGTTTATAGTCATATCTGTATCAGACTTGTCTAGTGTGTAGGGTATCCATCCGAACTCTGGATGATTAATCTCTACATCAAATCGACTATTATCGTCGTTTAATGATTGTGCGTTACGCACTTCTGTTATTGTTATCATTTTTCTATTTCCTTTACGAGATTCTTAACCACAGGCCACCGGGGTATCTACCACTAATGTTTGTAGTCATACTCGACATAAACCGCCATGTCCCTGATGGTGCGCTTTCAACGCCATGCCATACACCGCCGTTTACTGAACGCTCGTTACCGTCTCCACTAGCCCAACCTAAACCTGCAGGCATTAAAGTAGAACCCGCCTTTGTAGCACCGCCAGAAATAGTTCCGTTATTTTGCAAATGGAAACCAAACAAGTAAGTGCCAACTGCATAATAAGTTGTACTAGCACTAGGTGAAGCCACCCAAGCCGCAGTACCTGCAGAAGAGTATCCTAAAAATTGACCACTAGAGCCGTCACTAGGAACATGGTTATTGCCGTTTCCTGTAGGGTGCGAGTAGTTGTTTGCGTTGGTATCAACTGTATCTAATTTAGTACCAACGTTTTGTAATGATATTTCAGTCATTTAATTTCTCCTTATTCTGGCTTATTAGGCCACACGATTGCATGCGGGTAGCCCTCTAAGTTTTCTATATCTAAAAGAGCTTGTCTATAGTCTGTCCACTCTGTACGCTTGGCTTCTGTCATGTCATTCCAACGTAGAAAGTTAGTTACAATAGGGTCAACGTTTGATGCAAGTAAAAAGTCCCGTTCCTCCCGTGCATACTCAGGTGCTTTGTCCTGTTCTGCCGCCCAATCAGCCGCTAGTTGTGCTTCTTCTTCATCAGTAAGATAAACTACTACGTCGTTTACTATTTTATGATTTCTCATAATTAATTTCCTTTCTTATGCTTTAAGCACACCATACGCTTTAATTATACCTTGGGTCATTGTGCCTGAGTTAAACTTAAAACGGATGTTGTTTACGGTTTTCTGGTTTCCCGAAGTATTGTTATCTGCCGTACACATCTGCCTCATATAGTTGACCGCAGTGCTGTTTTCTCTATAAGTACTTCTACCTTCTGCAGAAAAAGACGTGGTAGGCGCACCGTGTACATTGTGTACTGTAAATGAACCAGAAACGTTACAACCATAGTGCTTTCCTGAGTCACCAACACTATGTGCTAGTCTAAGTCTTCCCGGAGTGTTTAATATTGATTGGGTTACACTAGTAATCTTTTCAGCCTTAGCTTCAACATACAACGTTGAACTTTGGTTATCGTCGCTAAAATAAACTTGAAGCTCTGAGCTACCTCCACTACTCGGTACTATATCGTGGTATTCAAATACATAGCTATCGTATAGGCTAGAATTAAAAGCTGTAAAATCATAGCTAGAAGTAGAACTCATAACTGACCTGCTTAGTAATACTCTTGAGCCACCGCTAGCATCGCCCCATTGGGCAGTACCTGCAGATGAATATTTAAGTATTTGGTCAGTAGCACCACCAGAAGGAATATGGTTATTACCATTACCTGTTGGGTGTGTGTAATTGTTTGCGTTTTCTTCGACTGTATCAAGCTTAGTGTCCATTTGTTGTACTGAAATTTCAGTCATTTTATTTCTCCTTTACTTAACTTATCAACCATGCCTTTGTAGGTTAATTGATGAAAGTTATTTAATTTTAAAAGTCTGTTAGGACTTATTTCGTTAAGAGGGTCAACATGGTAAAAGTTAACATCAACTCTTTCTCGTATTATTTCTTCAAATTGTATTTGCCATTCGTTGTTGTCAGGCGCTATAAAGTTCTCAGGAGTATAATATAGCTCCCCAGAGTATACGTTATTTACCTTACCATCAATGCCAAAGAAATCCATACCTACTAAAAATACATTGTCTGAGTTAAACTTATCAATAGCAACTCTTGTACCTGTTGCTCCTGATGAGTAATTGTTTTTAGCCTTATAATGACACCTAAAGTTAGGATACATTTTCAGTATATAGTTAGTGATATCTTCGTCAGAGGTTATTAGAACGTCTGGCTCGAATTCGTGCTTAAAGAACCAGTTACATGCTATTATATTAGCGTTCTGTATAGTCTTTAAGTCTTTGCCTTTACGGGATTTGCCGTTACCTATTACAACTGAGTTTAACAAAAGTCTCCTCCAGTTCTATAATAATTTCTTCAGGGAAGCTATGGCTTTCAAACCAAGCTCTATCCCAGATATGTTTAGTTTCCGTATCGTTGTGTATAACAATAGGAATTTGTTGTTTGTAGTATAGTGCACACGCTATTCTATGCGCACCACCATTTATTCTTTTTATAGAATTACAGTGTATAGGGTAGTCCTGATTGTATCCGTGTGTTTTAAAGTTGTTAATTAAACGGTCAAAACTATCAGTATAGTCTTTTACTGTATTCTTACGAGGCTGATTAATGATATGCATATCAGTAGGCTCTATGCCTCTAGTCTGTTTAAATATGTGCTCTTCGTATATACTTTTATAATGCCTATGGTTAGAGCCTTCAGACTTAGACTTCACATATAAGTATTTACACATGAAGTCTAGTCTGTCAGCATCTAAAAAGTATTTAGGGTTTACTTTAACCACTATGTTAAAAAGCCTTTTACTTCTATCGTGATTGTTTCGTAATCAAACTCATTTATTAAGTTTAAACCTACTCCGTTCTGAACATAATCAGAAGCTAATGGGTTTTCTCCTAAGTCGTGAGGGTAGTCTTCCCCTTCTACTATTACAGTTTCAGGTATAACAAAACCTTTATCATTAGTTTGGTCACGAACAGTCATAGTCTCTTTTGTAACAAAAGCGAAAGATTGGACTTTCTTAAGTTTATTTAAGGCAATTAGTCTGTTAACTTTTTCAACACTATTGCAGAAAACTTGCATACCGTTACCCGCATACATAGAATAACAAAGGTATTGACTGTCTTCTAAGTTACAAAGCTCATCGTGAGTTAATTTTCCTGACAGTAGCTTGTAGCTTCCGTCTGCATTAACTTCAACCTTTTTAACTCGTACTAAATCAGCATAATCGTTACAATAATGATTAATGTCTTCAAATACTACTTGTTTAGCTTCTTCAAAAGTCTCGTAATCTTCTTCTCTGTTGTGAGCAAAATAAGACACTATTGTTTCTTCTTCAAATATCATAATATCACCATTTACTTTCTGGACACACTTGCCCTAAAAGTTTAGTTTTAAAAGGCATGAAGCATCCACATTTAGTGCAAGTTCTAAGTTTATAGAACGGACACGCTTTACAAATTGCAAGTCTTTCTTGCGCTGTTTCTTTATCTGCTAATTTCATTATACACTCCCGTACACTGTTCCGTTGTTAGTATAGGTATAGGATTGGTTTGTTGCAATGGCTTCACCAGCGGCACCGCCGCCGCCTTTACCAACTCGACCCCAACCGCCGCCGCCGTTAGTACCAGAGCCATCAACGTTAGATGATGCATCTAATACAGAACCACCGCCCGCAGGGGCTTTGTTTGTACAACTACTTACATTTACGTTAGCACAACCACCACCATAGAATGAACCACATGATAAACAGCTACCGCCGCCACATGCTGTTCCAGAGACACTTTGTCCACCTTGAGGCCCACCAACGCCGGCACCTGAGTATGTCCAGAAAGCACAACAGCCACTAGCAGAACCGTTTGTTCGGTTTAAACCACCGTAACAAGAAGCACCTGAGCCTGTGCCAGTACCAGAACCGTTAGAACCTAAAGTAGCTTGACCTGCGCCACCGCCACCTTGGCTACCGGCACCGCCTCCACCGGCTCCTGCAATAAATGCGCCGGAGTTGTTTTGGACTGTACAACCAGAAACAGTAATACTTAGAGCATCACCGCCGTCACTTGCTGCACTACTTCCACGACCCGCAATTTTACCATTATTAATAATAGTTGAACCTGCTACGTCTAATGTTAAGGCGGGTTGGGTTCGTTGGCCTGAGTGAAGAGAAGCAGAAGATGATATAGTCATTATAACTGGAACTGTACCATCCCAACCTGCCGCAGTAGCCAGTGTACTTACGTTTTGTGTTGTCTCTGCGGTTCCTGAATATGTAAATGGGAATGCACTTTGTGCACCGTACCACTCGTTCATTGCCATCTGAGTGCCAGAAGCCTTATCAATAAGGCCCCTGACATCTTCATCATTTAAAGCAGTTTGTCCAGTGATATCTAATTCGGTCATTATATCGTTTATTCCGATTTGACCACTACTAGTTACTGGCATAACTTACCCTTTCAATGTTTCTATTTCAGATTTCAGTTCTTTGATTGCTTCAATTAGCAAACCATGTAATTGGTCATACTGAACTACTTTGTACTCTTCGTTATCACCTGTCTTAAGTGGTAGTTTCATTTCTGTAACTGCACTTGGCATTACTGCTTCAACTTCTTGAGCAATGATACCACCAGATTTCTTACCATCATTCAAGTACTCAAATGTGTAACCGTTTAACTGAGATACTTTATCTAAAGCATTGTCAATCTTCACGATGTCTTTCTTAAGACGCTCATCTGAAGTAGTTGTAGAGTAAGCAACAACGTTACCATCAACGTGTAAGTCACCATCGTTTTCGAGGCGCATGTCTACGTTGCCATCTAAGACGAAGTCCATAGATGTTGTACCAATGTACATATAGTCATTGCCATCACGACCAACATAATGGACGTTATCACGTAAGTCACTCTGAATACTGAAAGTTGTACCTGATAAATCAATACCACCACCGGCACTGTAAGTAGTGTTAGTGAAAGATGTAATGTATCCTGCACCGTTAGAAATTTGGTTGTTGTCAGTTACGTTAGTAGCATTTGCCGCTATACCATTTAGTTTAGTATGGTCTGCATCTGTGAATACGTTACTGTCTGTAGCCGCTTCAACTGCCGCTCTGATTTCTGCATCAGTTTGGTCTGCTGTCGCACCTGTTTCAATACCGCCAAGTTTAGTGTTTAAAGCATCTGTGTAAGCGTTAGCTTCAGCTTCATATAAGGCTTTTATTTCCGCACCTGTTTGGTCAGCTGTAGCACTTGTTTCAATACCGTCTAACTTAGTATGGTCAGCAGTTGTAAAGTTCTCATCAGATATTTGAGAATCATTTGCTAGTTTAACCCATGAACCACTATGTGCAAAGTAACCTGCACCTGTACCGTGTACGTGAGCAAACATACCGTGATATGTTGTAGCACTTGGCAAGTCGCCTTCAGTTGCATACATGTTGTTGAATAGTACTTTGTTACCACCCATGTCAATATCACCAGACATTGTTCCACCAGCTTTTGGTAATTTAGTACCTAGAGCAGTAGTTAATGTAGTGTTATAGTTAGCATCGTCATTGATAGCCGCCGCTAGTTCGTTAAGGTCATTTAATGTACCCGGAGCGCCACCGATAAGTGTTTCGATTTTGTCTGTAACGAAAGCTGTTGTAGCAATCTTAGTTGAGTCGTCTGTTTCAGCTTGTGTTGTTGCTGTGTCTAAACGAGCCGCCGCTATTGTACCTGTTAGGTTAGCCGCTGGAAGTTCAATTCCAAGACCTTCAATGTCAGCTTTAGTTTGGTCAGCTGTAGCACCTGTTTCGATACCCGCAAGTTTAGTATTTAAAGCGTCTGTGTAAGCGTTAGTTTCAGCTTCATATAGAGCTTTTATTTCTGCGCCTGTTTGGTCAGCTGTAGCACTATCTTCGATAGTATCTAGCTTAGTATGGTCTGCAGTTGTAAAGTTCTCGTCAGTCTTAACATAAGTAGCATCTACTACATAGTTAGCATTTAAGTCACTAATTTGTGATTCAGTAATAGTTAAAGCCGCTTCGTGACCTGTAACATCTGATTCAGTAACAGTATAAGACTGTAGTGCTGAGTCTGCCAATGTACCTTGTGCCGCTGTAGCGTAGTCTGTAGGGTCAAATGCTTTAACGTCAGCCAAGTTAGTTACTTCAGAATCCATTAAGGCTCCAGCTTGAGTAACATTCAATGTGTCTGTTACGTCTGCACCCGCTTCGATGTTGTTTAGTCTAGTCAGTAAAGTATCTGTAAAGTCATTTGCTGTTTTTACGTAAGTAGCGTCTGAAACGAGATTCGCATCATAACCCTGAACGTTAACACCAATATCTGCATCTTTAAGAATAGTTGCGTCATAAGCTTCAACATTAACACCGATGTCAGCGTCTTTAAGAATAGTAGCGTCTGCTGTTTCGTAAGTTCCTAAATCGCTTATTTGTGATTCAGTAATGCTTAGAGCCGCTTGATGTCCTGTTACGTCACCTTCAGTTACAGTGTAAGACTGTAGCGCTGATGCCGCTAATGCACCTTGTGCCGCTGTTGCATAGTCTGCACTATCAAAAGCTTTTACTTGGTCTAAGTTAGTTACTTCTGAATCCATTAAGGCTCCAGCCGCAGTTACGTTAGCTGTGTCTGTTACGTCAGCTAAAGCTTCAATACCGTCTAACTTAGTACCATCTGTTGCTACATCACGTCCAGCGATTGTAGAAGTTGTTGTTACTGCACCAGTTAATGCACCACCTGCTAAGTCTAATTTTCCAGCTAGGTTAGTAGTTACAGAACCTGCAAAGTCAGCGTCATCGCCTAAAGAAGCCGCTAATTCGTTTAGCGTGTCTAAAGCTGTTGGTGCTGAGTCTACTAAGTTGCCTACTGCTGTGGCTATAGCCGCATCTGCTTCTGTTGTAGTATAAGTGTCTGTGATACCGTATCCAGAAACCGTAGTAGGTGTGCCTGTTAAGTCTCCAAAAGCACCTGTGTAAGCATCAGTAATTCCGTATCCTGCTACTGTTGTTGGTGTAGCTGAAATGCTTGAGAAAGCAATTCCAAGACCTTCAACGTCTGCTTTAGTTTGGTCTGCAGTCGCACCTACTTCAATACCATCTAATTTAGCATGGTCAGCTGTAGTAAAGTTTTCGTCTGTTTTAACGTAAGTAGCGTCAGATACTAAGTTAGCATTGTATGCTTGTACGTTTATGCCGATGTCAGCATCTTTTAAGATTGTTGCGTCTTGTGGTTCGTAAGCACCGAAAGGTTGTACTGTTACGCCAATATCAGCGTCTTTTAATATAGTTGAGTCAGCTGTCTCATAAGTACCTAAGTCACTAATTTGTGATTCAGTAATAGTTAAAGCCGCTTCGTGCTGAGTTACATTGCTTTCTACTACTTGAGCATCTGCTAGTGTGCTAGCGATGTCTGTGAAGTCAAGACCTGTGTTAACCCATGCAGAACCGTTGTATTGTAGAACTTCACCAGTTGATAGTGTCCCTAGCGTAACGTCTGTTAGCTCGTTTACAGTAACTTCTGAACCTGCAGAAGCATTAGCTACTACAGTAGCCCAAGCGGTACCGTTAATTGTTGTTATGTTTTCGATATTACGTGAGTCGTTTATGACCGTAGTACCTGTTACTTTAATTGCCATCGTCGAATTCCTTTTCTATTAGCATTAAATGTTTGCGTTTGTGTTTAAGCTTACTGCTGACTTTAAGTCGCCTGAAGCAGTCATTTCTATTACTGGTGTTCCACTAAAGTAGAAGTAGTAGCTAGAGCTGTTAGTTCCGTCTATTGTTGCGTCACCTTCAAAGTCTCCGGGAATTGTTAAATCTCCGTCACCATCTACCATAAACTTGTTGTTCTGTCCATATTGGAAGAAGAACTTATCTAAAGAATTGTGGTAAGACCATTCGTCATTTTCTTGAGGCTCTGAGTTAATAGGGCTAGCGGATACTGTGCCGCCCTGATATAAATCACCAGAAATGTTTATTTGGCCATCTGAGTCAAATGACATAGCAGTGGACGGGCCATACATAAATAGTATAGAGCCGCTTGCTTCTTGCAATGCCCATTCTACGCTTCCTGCTTCACCGATTGTCCATGCACCTAATGAAGTTTGGTCTCCAACTGATTGCGGAGACATTACTACAACAGTTCCGTCTGTTTGTTTTGAATAAATCTTTCGGTCTGCAAGGTTAAGCGCTATTTCACCGACTTCTAAGTCAGTTGCTAAAGGCACTTTCTCTGCTACCGAGGATTTCTTATGAATAATTTTAGTTGCCATTGGGCTTCTTTCCTATGTGTGAGGTGGAGGTGCCTATAGAGACACCCCCAGAGCTATTTAGTAAGAACCACCATCTAGAACTACGTTTTGTAATTCTTCGTTGTTTAGGTCCCATTTGTCTGCTGTTTCGTTCCAGATGAAAGAAACGTTAGAGTCTGTGCCACGTTCAATTTCAATACCTGCAGGAGCAGAAGCCGCACCAGTTTCGTCAGCGTTCAACAAGATGATTGCATCACCAATGTTTACTTCATTTGAGTTTACAGAAGTTGTAGTACCTTGAACTGTTAAGTCACCAGCAATTATAACTTCACCAGTGTTGTCACCAAGACCAGCTGGGTCGATAGTGATTACTGAGCCACCTTCGATAAGGTCTGTAGTTACTTTGTTGAACTCAACGTTGTCTGTAGTTGCTACAGCTTGTCCGATTGCTACTTCACCAGCTACGATTGAAACGCCTGTTCCACCTGTGAAGTGTGCACGAGTTTCTGCCGCACTTGGGCCAGTGTATGTGTGAACACCGTTAGCATAAGTTAAAGAACCGTCTCCACCAGCATCTACTACTGAGAAGAATCCTTCAACATCTGACTCTAGGTTAGAGTTTACAAATGCAGAACCGTTCCATGTTAGGTGGTCGCCAGAAGCGATTGATGTTAGTGTAACATCTTCTAACGCAGATACAGTTTGGTATCCAGCCGCTTGGAAAGCAGAACCATCGTATGCTTTAAGTTGGTTAGCAACTGTGTCGTACCATACGTCACCTTCAACAGGGTTTGCTGGTGCAACTGAGTCTACATAAGCGCCGCTTATTTCAACAATGTTGTTGCCGTTGTCTTTTGTGTAGATTTTCTGGTCTACTAGGTTGATTGCCAATTCACCTTGGTCTAGGTCTGAAGTTAATGGGGAAGCTCCGCCAGTAACACTCTTTTTAAGTAAAATTTTAGTTGCCATTAGAAGCTACCTCCGATTATGTGTGTTGTTTGTTTTTCAATGCGATTAGTCGCTTGGTATTTTGCCGCAGTGTTGTCGTATACTAAGACAGCACCGTCTTCTTTGTTTGTGTTGTCGATGTCAGTTATATTAGATGTCGTCAACTGATGGTTCTGCCACTCCCCTGCTGTTGCGTTGTACCGTAGTACTGCGTTGTCAGCTAGGTTGTTTAAAGTAACGTCGTTCATATCTTGGATACCTAAAGTCTCTGAGATACGTCCTGCGTTTGAAGTGTAAGTTGTTCCATCACTTCTTGTTATAGTTAGAATAAGGTCTCCTGAGACTAATGCCGCAGATGTTACGCTATCCCCTTTGGTACCTTGACCACCGGTTCTGCTTAACGAGATAGTATATTCATTAACTGTGGTTGCAGTTATGCTCATTTATATTGCCTCCGTTGGACTATATAGTATTTCGACAAGACCCCGGAAAGGTTTCCATATCTGTTGATTAGCACCAATCCCAGCATCTGCAATTTCTACACCAATCCAACCATAAGCTGGTTGCTCTGGTAAAGGCATTGTTGTGAAGCCATCAGTGATGTTTTCTGGTAAAACGATTTCAAAAGCGTTATCGTTTACGTCTAAATCAATTATAGATACGTCAACCACCTGCCCACCTGCTTGTGGCATTATCGGTAGTCTGTCGTCTTTATCTGCCGCAAAGTGGTTTATATTACTAGTATCGGCTTCTACGATTTTACATGTTATCGTGTAGCCTGATAAGTTTGTCAACCATCCCGCAGTGATGCTCATTCTTATCTGTTCTCCGTCTATTACCGACATCAACACAGTACCCGGACCGTTTAATAAGTCCTTGGATTTGCTGTTTATTCTTTTTCTTGCCATTGTCTCCTCCTGCCGATTCTCGAATGGGCATGTTAGGGTTGTGTTAGAGCAATCCCCCGTTAGGGGAATCGCAAATTTATTTTTTATTTTTTATTAAGACAGACCCGGAATAGATACTGTCTCTATATCGTTAGATACCATATTGTTAAGCTGTAACTTAGTATAGCTCTGGTCTGAAGGATAAACTTCATTTCTTATACCATTAGCATAAGAGTCAGAAGAACCATCACCCATTAACCACACTTGAGTAGCACCATAAGTATTGGATGCATAAGAGTTCCAAGTTGTTTGACTTACAGCGTTGCTGATTCTGTGAATCTCTTCTAGTTTGTGGTTACTTATCCACTTCTTTGGGTCAGTAATAATCAGCTTAATTTCAGCGTCATTAGGCATAACTTCGTTGTACTTCAGTGTAGTCATAACTGTAGCCGCCACTTTACCGTGGAAGTTTCTGTTATTACCACGACCAGCAATAGTAAGGTCACCACCAATCTGTCTGTCCATTGTAGCACCTGTACCTGTCCACTGGTTAACTACACTCTTGTTTGTACCTACAGAAGCAAAGCTATCACTAGAACTCATTACACGGATATCAAACGCACCAGCTAAGTTAGCCGCTGTGGCATCTGAAGCATTATAACGTTGTCCTTTGTGAGCAATGTAAACACCATACCATTGGCTAGTGCTCATGCTACTAAGAATCTTACACTCGTTATAACCAACGCCCTCTCGACCCCACTGGAACCAAAGATTACGGAAGCTGTCTGTACGTAGGTAGATGTTATCATTCCCTGTACTTGCTCCTGCGCCCATATTCCAGATGTGTTGATTACTGCTGTTTCCATCAGTTTTAAACACGATAGATGTAGCCCAAGGTCTTGCATCCAAGGAGTC
>Ga0209716_1002726_pt1 | contig 11377 bp, 7 predicted proteins | sample COGITO_mtgs_1205_FD_184811 | JGI IMG/M metagenome (GOLD analysis project Ga0209716, IMG submission 184811) | Pelagic marine microbial communities from North Sea - COGITO_mtgs_120531 (SPAdes) (version 2) | ecosystem: Environmental > Aquatic > Marine > Epipelagic ...
ATGTAAGCGAGAAACTTCTATCTGCTGTTTGATTTTCTGCATCTGTTGCTCTGATTGTAAAATTGTATGTTGTTGCTGTTGTACTTGCACCACCAAAATCTGTTGTACTTAAAACACCAGCAGAAGATAAAGTAACATTAGCTGTTGTTAAATTAGATCCAACTTCACTAAATGTTACAGCACTATCTGAAGTAGCTGCAACGGTTGCAAGTGTACCAGAAAAATCCCCAGCAAATGTACCAAGTGAACCAGAAGCAGTTGTCCAAGTTGGGGCATCAGATACAGTTAAAATATTTGAAGTTGATATAACTGCATTACCATCTGGGTTTTCTATTCTCATCCTATATTGAGCATCAACACTTAAAGTAATTGTAATTGTTAATGATGTAGAATTATTAAATGTAATTGTTGAAGCAGGATACCATATACCTGTAGCAGTATTTATAAACTCAACTTGAGTACCTGATATAAAATTAGATCCAGTAATTGTAATTGTTGATTCAGCATTAGTAATTGTGTCTGGAGATATTGATGTAATAGTAGGTTTTGTTTCACCAACTGTTACACTTCCACCTAAAGATACTGCTGAACCATTAATTGTAATTGATTGTCCTTCAACAAAAGCCTTAACTGATTGTTGTGATGGTGTTTTAATTTCACTATCTGTAACCATATCATCTTCATCAATTACATTAGCAGCAACTCTAGCATCGGCTCTTCCATCAGTATAATATAAATTAGTATTTTCAGGAACAATTGATGTATCTAAAGTACTAGTTACTGAATAATTTGATGCATCACCTATAAATATTTTACCATCATCAAGGTTTGGTGTAGCATTACTTCTACCTGCACCTTGAATTAATATAATACCTGTTGAAGCATGAACTTTTTCAATTTTACCAATTTTTTGAACTTGACTAGATTCACCACTTGGTTGTACTTTAGTTAATTTACCTGCTGTAGTATCTACAAATAAGCTATCACCTTCAATCCAAGTACCACCAATATTTTGTGTTGTATTAATATTAGTTATTTGACCAAATGTTAAAACATCAACATTAGCATTATTATTTACTGTAGCATTTGCTAAACCAACTGCTGCCATTTTGGCACTATCATTAGCATCCGCTTTTGATACAACAGGTGTGTTACCGCTAATTCCTGAAATATAAACAACATCGCCTTTTGTTAAAGCCTCTCCTGCATTTGCTTTCATTAAATTAGCACCACGTAAATTACCAATAAATTCTGCAGCTGTTACTTCATTAAATGTTACATTATCAGTAGTATTTAAAGTTTGATCAAATGGATTAGCAGATAAACTTGATAAATCTACAGTATTACCATTTGAAATACTTAAATTTGGATTACTAAATGATAATGTTTGACTATCAGTTTCAGATGTTAAATAACCTACATCATTAGTCCATTGTGATATATTACCTGTTTTATTTGTAAATACATCACTTGAACTAGCAGTTACACCATCTGTAATACCATAACCGCTTAATGTTGTTGGTGTACTTGTAATACTACTAAAAGGTAAACTTGTTGTTGTTAATGCACTTAAATCTACAGTATTACCATTTGAAATAGTTAAATCTGAGTTTAAAAATGAAAGTGTTTGGCTATCTGTTTCGCTTGTTATATATCCAATATCATTAGTCCATTGTGATATATTACCTGTTTTATTAGTTAATTCACTTGATGAACTTGGTGTAATAAATCCTGCTGTATTTGTATCAATAACTGTTTGAACTCTTGCATCAGTATAATATAAATTAGTTGAACCTTCTGAAATTGTATCAGTATCACCTTGTGTAAAAGAAAATACACCAGTTCCAGAATTATAAGCTATTGAACCTGTTGCTGATACAGAAGATCTTGCTCTAGTATCTGTATAATATAAATTAGATCCTTCAGATAAATCATTAGTTGATTTAGAAGATAAATCTAATGTAGTTGAAATATTAGCATTAGCAGTACCATCAAAACTAGCAGTACCAGTTATTGGACCTGTTAAAGCAATATTTCTAGCAGTAGCTAATCTTGTAGCTTGATCAGCAGATGTAACTGCGTCATTAATTTGTACATAACTACTTCCACCCCATCTGTAAACATCACCAGTATCAATAGCGACATATATTTTACCTGATTCTCCAGTAGCTGGGAATGAAGCAAAATTAGCATATTCTGTAACATCATCTACATAACTGGGTAATTGTGCATTTGCAACTTTACCAGCAGCATCCAATCCTGCATATCCGTTAACTTGATTTTTGTTAGCAATTTTTTCTAAATCAGAAGCATTATAATTATCTAAAGTAGCAGCATCAACATTTAAAGCATCAACAAATGTTTTATTTACACGTGCATCAATAGTATTATTAATACCAGTAATATCAATTGAACCAGTAGCACCAGTATCACCCTTAATACCTTGTAAACCTTGTGGACCTTGTGCACCAGCTTGACCTTGAATACCTTGAATACCTTGTGAACCTGCGGGACCCGTTGGTCCTGTTTGTCCAGTTAAACCTTGAATACCTTGATCACCTTTCGGACCTTGCGGACCTATTTGTCCTTGAGGACCTGTTGGACCAGCTGGACCTGTTTGTTTTGAAACAGTTACAGTTGAAATTGTTCCATCTATAATAATAGGTGAAGATGTTTCATCTACTTTAATTGTCATATTATTTTATTCCTTACTGAGGTTGATATCTTATTACAAATACAAACCTAATTGAATTTTTAACTTCAGGAGTTCCTGCAGCCCATTGTACTTTCATTACCACAATATAGGGCGATGTATCATCAGGTGTTGAAGTAAAACTTCCTTGGTCTGATAATAATGTTTCAGGCACTAACAATTCAAATTTACCAGCAGTACCAGTATTATGTATTAATTCTGCTTTTGTATAATTGTGTTGTGTTGCAGTAGGCTCTTTTGTTAATGAATCAATTACTATAGATCCTCTTTTTCTTGTAACATTTGCTTCAAATAAAACAGCTTCTATATCAAAAGTAGTAGCAGCATCGCTAAAATCTATAGTGCCATCTTCTATTGATAGTAAAAATTGATTACCTTCAGATATTTCTCGAGCAATAATATTATCTGCTCCTCCTAAGTAATTTTGTATGTTTGATATTCTCATATTATCTCCTGTAGGTTAGTTATGAGTTAAATATATACCTGTAGATATATATTTTTGTTAATTAAATTTCTTTGACCCAAGCTGTACCATTCCATTTATAGATATAAGATGCAAGTAAAGCATCATTATTACTATCTACTATTGTATAGGTAGTTCCTGGGTTTGTGTAAATTGTTGCACCAGAATCATTAGCACCTAATGATAAACCAGTAATTTCACTGTCATTGTTTACTCTGTATGCTAAATATAATTTAGTAGAATAATAAACCATTTCAGATCCATTTATTGTATTAGCCGATTGATCAACTGGTATATTAGATATTTCACTAGAAGTAAGTGCATCAGTATCAATAACATATTGACCATTTGAGTTAGCATCTATAGCAAAAAACCCATCTACTAATTGAGGAGTACTACCTGATATTCCATCAAAAGCAAATTCTGGAGTTTTTAAAGCATCTACTTTATATCCTGGAAATATAGTATTTAAACTATTTTTAGTAGTTTCAAACCAAGAATAATCTGTTGTAGTATTTGAAAAGACATCTTTATTAGCTAAAGTTACAGATCTTAAACCATAATAATCTGGAACCGATGAACCTAATGTAGTAATTGAAGCATTACCAGATCCTGTTGAAAAATCACCAACTGTTGTACCTGTTGCCGTATTATTTGTTACAATCAATCTAAATATATTATTATAATATGCACTATCAACTGAAGTAAATCTAATTTGACCAGATGTTGGTTGATCTTTTTCAATAATCCAATCAGTAGTTAATGTATTTATATTACTTACTATATCTGATATATTATTTATAGCACCAGGCAATGTTGGATTAAAACTTATATAATTTTTATTTAAATCAGCAACAGAACTTCCTGGTTTATATAATAAAACATTAGTTTTACCAGCATCATTTATATTAGTTTGCGTAGTTCCTAAAATACCTTGAGTAATACTTTTTGTAATATTTGAATCAGAAAAAGTAAAATCTAATCCAATATCATCTTGAATAGATGTAGTATAATTTACTATTTTTGAATCTCCTGAATCTATAGTTGCTGTCATATATCCATTTAAAGAAGCATTTAATGCATTTTTAAATTCAAGAGCAGCAGCAGTAGCATCTAAATTATTACTAAATATTTGTGTTGTTCCACCAGTAAATGTAACTTGACTAAATAATGGATCACTTCCTATAGTTTTAGTATTTAAATTAGGTGCTGAAATAAGATATGTTTCTCCTAATACACCTGTTGTTGTAATTGATGATGTTCCAAAAACAATATCACCTACATCAGGAGCAGTAGCAGATCCATTATTTACTGTAGCAGTCCATAATTTAGTTACATCTGAATCTATAGCTTGTACTGATGTAAATGTAATTTTCTTATTAATATTATCATATGTAGCAGAATAATCATTAGGGGATTCAATATTATTATTTACTAATGCAATTAAATCTGTTCCAATTTGATCAGCTTGATCATCATTAACAGTATCAGCAGCAACATTTAATGTTAATGTTTCTGTTCCATGTGGCTCAGTTAAAGTTATAGTTGTAGCAGCTGAAGTTCCAGTACCATCTGTTTCATATTCATAATTTGCAGTAATATTTGTACCATCAGCACCAGCATCATTAATTGAAAAAGATGTTATTTCATTTGTAGCTGTACCTGTATTAACTATTATTTCATATCCTTCAAAATTAATAGTACCACTATCAGGATTTATATCTGATGTATAAGTTGGTAATGAAACTGATAAATTGTTTATATTTAATCCTAATATTGCTGTTCTAATTTCATTTAATGCATCAATAGAATTAATTTGATTTGAAAAAATATTATTAGTAAAAGATCCTAAAGATCCTAAATTTACTGAATATTTAGTATTTGAACCTGAAACCCATCTTGTTTCTGAACTAGGCTCAGTAGTATTATAAATATATAAATTATTATTTAAAATAAATTCTTTACCGTAACCAATAACATCAGCTGAATCTGAATAAGTTTCTTGTGATACATATGTTCCAGTTCCATCGTCAGTATATACTTGAGTATTTGTAGTATTTACTGCAACAACAGAATTAGAATCTATAGGATGAATATTATTTAAACTATTCCTCATAGTAACACCAGTAATAATATCTGACCCTGCCCATGTTCCTGCGTTTACATAAACAGAACTAATTGCTGCCATTTTTAATTTCCTTTATTATTAGTTAAATTGTGCACCACCAGTTGCAATAGATAAAGTAAAATCTATTGAACTTGTTTGTACAATTTGTGAAACTGAATTAGTATAAGTGATTATATTATTATTGGCACTAGCACTAAAATTAGTTAAGTTATTAATTGCTGAAGCTATAGCCGTAGCCGTATCTGCAACAGTTGAAGACATACCAGCTGTTAAAATACCATAATCTGTTAAAGATAATGTCCATGTTTTTAATGGATCACCAGTAAGATCATAATTACTATCTAAAGTAATTGTATATGTATTTGTTGTACCTGGTCTTGTTAAAATTAATTCTCTAACTTTTGAAGCTGTAGTTATTTTTACATTAGTATCACTTAGAAGCTTAATTGAAATAACACCACTAATAGTTTCTACATCTGTAGATACTTGTTCATATCTGTGATAATATTTTATTTTAGTTCCATTATACCAAACAATAATATTATCATTTGAATCTACTATATTGTTACTAATATCAAAATTTGTTAATGTTGTTAATATTGTCATTAGTTAAACTGTGCTCCCCCTGTTGCCCCTGTTGTAGCTGGGATTAAATAATAATTCCATATTTGACCTTCAGTAGTTGAACTATTATATAATAAAACATCATCTCCCATACTAGAGACATTAAAGTTTTGAACACCACCTGCATTTGTTCTTGCGTAAAATTCCCATGTAAAATTAGTTCTTCTAAATGAAAATAATTCAGTATCAGACATTACATATATAGTATTAGTGCCTATAGTTACTGATCTTCCAAATCCACTTGATACTCCCTCAGATACTAATGAAGCTAATTCTAAAGTATCATTAACTTTAACACTATCATTTGAACTATCTGCAGTTAAAAATCCTGTAGCATTCCAATCTGCAATATTTGAAATTGTTTTTCTAGATGTACTATTTAATATTTCATCAGCTAAACCAATATGTAATAATTCTTTTTGTGTTACATTACCTCTTGTTCCTGTAAAACTTAATTCTTGAACTTCTTGTACAGATGTACCTGAATTAAAAGCTGTAGGAAATGTTACAGATCCCGAACCATCAGCATTACCTGTTCTAGTAATATTATTAATTGTTGTACCTGTATAACCTATTTGTTGAACAGCATCTACTGGATCAAAACTATCTCTTATATTTAAACCAGTATTGCTATCACCATATCTAATTTGAGTAAATCTGTTTACAACACCATAAGGATTTTTTGTATCATTAGGGTCAACAATAATTCCAGAAACCCCTGAAGTAATACCACCAGTACTAGGTCTAAATACACCAAAGTTATAAGAATTAGAAAATGATCCTCTAGCAAATTGGTTAATAGGTCTTACCCAAAATACTAATGTATCTGTAAAATCTAAATCAAATACTTTATGTGTTATTGTTGCACCTTCAGTAAATGGACCTGTTGATGTTCTAAATGAAATATTAAACTCTCTATCAGCAATAGCTGCATTAATATCATCTCCAACATATATTTCAAATGTTTCTGTTAATCCAGTAGGTACAGTCCATTGTAATTGTACAAATGGAGTAGTAGAATCTGTATCACTACTAATTGCTGTTAAATTTGTAATTGCTCCAAAATTTCTTGGATTGGCTAAATTTGTATTAGGTGCTGTTTGAAATTCTGTTAATGCTTCTTCTGTATATGCATCTGCATTATATTCTTGAGCAGTAATTAAATAACCTGATACACCATCTTCATTCATATCACTTTCAGTAATAGAATTAATTTTAAATAATTTATCAGTAAAACCATAAGTACTATTTGTAACTGATATTATATCTACAACTTGTAATGCTAAAGCCCTTGTATCTGTTTTAAATGAAATAATTAAATTATCTCTTGATTTTTTAACAATAATATGACCAAGTCTTTCAGCCATTATATTATTATTTACAAATTTAAATCTTGTATCTTGAACTAATTCAGGCTCATTATATGATTTTAAGTTATCAGGTAAATTTAAAAATACTTGATCATCTTGATATTTTTGATCATAAGAAGAAAATGAAATATTCATTTTATTTAATGCACTATTAAAACCATCATTAACTATTGTAACATCACCATACATATTATCTGGATTAAATGACATTACAGATGATCCTGTAGTATCAGAAATAACTTGAAACTTACCTAAATGATAAGAAAATATAGCTTGAGAACAAACAACTAAATCGGAAACATTTAAATCTCTTTCATCAAATGTATTTATAGCACCATCTGTTGTATATCTTTTTGCTGTTGTACTGTTACCATCTTTATCTGTGTGTGTAATTAAAGTATCACAAAATGTTTTATGAGATGCAAATGTAGTTAAATCAATATCACTATCACTCATTACATCACCACAACCATAAACAGTACTAGTTAAATAATCTAATAAACATTCAGAAGGATTATTTGAATAAGATGTACCACTTGATAAAGTAGATCCATTAAATGTTCTAACTAATTTACCTTGAACTTCTGCCCCTAATTTACTTGTTAAACCAGTTACAGATTCATCTCTATTATATTTTAATTCTACATATAAATATGCAACATTGGGCATTGTTCTGTTTACAGCATTACTTGCCCATTTACTTGAAAATGTTTCCATAGGAGAACATCTTCCACCTGCTTTAAATTTTTTAACTGTCAAATTTCCATTTAAAAAATCATCAGTTCCACCTTGTGAATCTGTTGCAGTTGTTACATTACCATCACTATCTAAAGTTAATTTATAATCATCCCACCATATTTGACCAATATTTTCAATAGGTCCTTCACATAATGTAATAATAAATGCCATTGTTTGGTTATCAGATGTTATATCAGCAAATGTAATTGAACCAAATACTCTACCTTGTCCATAAATGACAGGTAATTTATTACCAGGATCAGAAGCTATTCTTTGTCTAACACCAGGATCTGGGGCTTGATCGGCTATTCCTGGACCAGAAGGTACATCTGGAGCAAATAATTTGTTTGCAATAAATGATACTGCCATTGATAATGCAAATCTAATTATCATTCCCTGAACAGTTTGTGCCGTTACTGCTGCAATGATAGGTGCGGCTGCTGCCATAGTTAAACTTCCTTTTTGTACATTGATTGAAATTCTTTATAGTTCAATTTATTAAAATTAATATTAGTTTTTGGAATAGAATAAAAAATTATATCTTTAACTTCTTTATGATTTTTTATTTCTTTCTCTAACATTTTATTCATTCTATAAAATATTGAGGATCCTCTTTTATTGGGATTAACCCAAGTTAATAAAACATGTAATTGTGTTATTTGTGGATTTAATAGATTAGGTATTTTCATTCCTAATAATACACCATCAATAACTCCATCATTTTCTGATATTATTGCAGTTTTATCCTTAGCTATTGCTTCCATTAAGCCTTTATAATATTCCGTATTGTCTTCTTTAAATTGACCAAAATCAAATTCCATTCTGTGTTGTTCAAGTAATTTTACACCTTGATCAACGTCTTTATATTCTCCAATTCTTATCATTATATTTTATTCTCTTTTCTTATTAATCTTCTGCACCAAATCTAGGATTAAAGTCAACCATTGAGGCAACAAATTCCATAGATGCATCATTATTTGTATATTTTTTAAATGAACTATCAGATGTAAATCTACCTGATTTAGTATTTAATATAGCACCTACTATATTTTTACATTCTACAGTTATATTAACATTACCACTTTCAGTATTTTCTTCATCAACTGCATGTGAGTTAATTATACCTTGCCATTTTTGATAAACTTGACCTTGGATTGCTCCAGTTTCTTCATTCCAAAAGGCTTGATATATTGTAACTATACCACCTATAGCATTTACATTTTCTAAAGCAGCTATAATTGTATTTGGTATACCATTTAGTTTTATAGTTATTGCATTAGTTTTTACATCTTTAGTTTCTTCAACAGCAGATAAACTTACTACATTTGAACCAGGTAAATATGTATCACTGTTATATGTAATATTTGTGTAACCTGTATTTAAAAATAAACTATCAGCATTATCTGAAGTAACTTGAAATTTAATTAATTCAATAGGATAAGTTTTAGTACTATTTGTTTCAGCTAAAGTTACTGAATCTATTACTCTAACCATTATAAAACCTCCTGAAATTCAAAAGATCCATATGCATAATAGTTATATCCTGGACCAGGTACAACTGTTACATTTGGTCTACCGTTTAATAACAATTTAAATTGTACTCCATTACCATAAGTAAAAGTGTTAGGACTTACAATAGGATTAATTGCACCAGTCATTAATTTAAATGTTAATAAATTACCAGCTGTTGCAGTAGCATCTTCTTTAATTTGATAAACTTTTGTGCTTGAACTAAATTGTATAAAATCTCCAGCCTTAACATTACTTGAATCTACATTAGCTAATTGAACATCAACTCCACTTGTATTAGCATCAACAACTGTAATTGTTAAACCAGATTGTGCAATTATAGATCCATTAGCAAAAGTTAAATTAATATTTGATGGTAAACTAGTTGTTTTAAAATCAATACCATCTATTAAACCTAATAATTCAGATTCAACTTCATCATATTTTGTTTTAGTTAATAATGGTAAATTTACTTCCATAGAATAAAATGTCGGACTGCCTCTTTCTTGTCTAGCATAACCTGAATTAGATATTGATCTTCTAACTCTGGCTGTTCTATTTAATGATATATCATTTGTATATTCAAATATTTTTGACATTATTTTCTCCTCATACTTAATCCAGAAGTATTTCTACTGAAAGTTTTATTAGCACCACCAACATGTGATGGGCTTGATGATATAACTGCTCTAATTTGATCTATTGCTCTTTGATCAACATTACCACTTATATTAATTGTATTATTAGTTACTGAACCTTGTTGTCCAACTTGACCCCTAGGTATAACAACTTCTCCTGGTGTTAACATTGCAGGAATCCTGTCCGTGTAAGGTGCACCACCTGGTACAACTCCACCTTTATTACAACCTAAAAACCCAAATAAACTATTACCTGAACTTGCACTATTAACAGCCGCAGTTGCAGTAGCTAATCCTAATTGTTTTGCATATTCATTAGTAATTTCTTTTTGGTTTTGAACTTTTTTCTCACCAAGTTTTTCAAATAATTTTTCTATTTGTAATTCAATAGTTTTTGAAATAATAGTATCTAATACAGTTTGATATACATTTCTAAAAATATTTTTTATATTCTCTAATACTGAAAGATTTTGTCTCATTCCATCTAGTAATGTTGTACTAATTGTATTTGAAATTAATTTAGCTTCAATACCAGCATCTTTTAAAAGACTACCATATGTTGTTTGAGCAGCATTAAGTTTACCTTGATCACGAATAAAATCTTTATTCATTTGAAAAATTCTATTATCCAAAGCCATTAATTTTTCTTTTGCTTTAATTGCTGCTATATTATCTTCACGAGCCATATCCCCTCTAGGATCAGCACCTTTAAAATCTTTAAATCTATCTGCTCTTGATAATGGACCTTTACCTGTTCGATATGCTTCTTGGGCATCTGCTAATGCTTTCCATTTTTCAGCAGTACCATCTAATTCACGTTGTAAGTTTTTTATAGCCTCAAGGTTAACATCTTCATCGCCTATGCTAAGTACATTTTTAAATTTTAAAAAGTTTATTTTAATTTTATTTAAATTATCATTAAAATTACCCATTAAATATTTACCAAGGGCTTTAAGTTCATCACTAAAAGCTATTACAGCTACAACTGCAACTTGAATAGCCGTTACAATAATTCCTACCAAATTAGCTCTCATAGCTACATTTAAAGCTTTCATACTAACTGTTGCATTTGCAATACCAATAGACATTATAACAAATTGTGCACCAATGCCTCCAATAAATGTTCCTATTTTTAATCCAATAAATATTTTAAATGCTTTAATTATTGTATCAATATTAGTAGATACAAATCTA
>Ga0209716_1002735_pt1 | contig 11341 bp, 6 predicted proteins | sample COGITO_mtgs_1205_FD_184811 | JGI IMG/M metagenome (GOLD analysis project Ga0209716, IMG submission 184811) | Pelagic marine microbial communities from North Sea - COGITO_mtgs_120531 (SPAdes) (version 2) | ecosystem: Environmental > Aquatic > Marine > Epipelagic ...
AATGAGGATGTTGGGTTTGGAAATATCACAAACTCATTTGCTTCAATGTCATCTGTACTCAGGGAGGTTCCTGCATAACTTATTGAATTGTTTTCAATTAAATAATAAGTAATATAAGGTTCCTCACCTAGATTACCATTTGGATCAGTTATTTCTAATTTGATCTCAATATACCCATCCTCTAAGGAAGATAAGTCTAGGTTTGAAATATTGAACTCTTCCGACGAAATATCTCCTGTAAATTTAAGAGGGTCCGTTGTATTTGATTGTTTAACCCCGAAGATTCTTGATGCATTTGAATTGTAATTTTGTGCCGTTGCCTCATAGGTTCCACCAACATCAACACTTTCAACTACAACTGCTACTACAAAATCATCTAAAGAACTTGTACCATCATTCTCAAGATTTGATTGGCTGTAATAAGAATTTGGAAGTACGGTATCTTTCGTATATTCTACCGATTTAGTTGCAATTAATTGATCTTCAGTATCTGTTACTTGTACTGTTAACTTTATAATACCGTCTAAAACCCCCGTTGTATTTATTGAATTTACTGAAATATAATCACTTTCAAAAACACCTTCTCCTCTTACAACATTTCCTCCCATCAAACTATACACTGTATATACATAGTTTAAACCTTCACAGGGCTCACAACTCATAGAAACTTCTATGCCTTCTACATTATTAACATTCACTACTTTATCTGTAATTTCTACGTCCAAAGGGACTGTTAATTCTACATCTGATTCTATAACATCAAAACGAATATATTCTACAAAAGAATATTTCTCCCAGTTTCCTGCTTTATCTCGAGTTTCAGCAGATGCCATACCCCATTGTCCGGGAGGAGAGCCTTTTGGTAAGGTAAGATTAAAGTTATACAAACGCCACTCATTATCATTTTGCGGACTAGCATCATATATGTTTAAATCTGGGTTATTCATTGTACTATTACCCGTTTGATACCCACGAATACCACCTAGAGGATCTCTTAAAGTAAAGCTAACACGATCTACCCCAGACTCATGACCCACAAAATCAGATAGATCTCTGGCTAATATAGATATATCTACTCGAGTTTCGCCATTTGGTGCTTCTGGATTAGTAGGTTCTGCAGTAATGGTAATATTATTAATATCGATTTCTGGTTTTACGTTATCGGGATATAGTGTTTCTATATAGATACTATCTCTAACTTCTTTAAATATTTTATGTTTGTTTTTTTCTGAGATAATAAAATCAGCTGTGTCTTTTACGTGGTAAACTGAACTGTAATTCCCTGCAATATCCCCTACTGTGTGTTGAGATGATGTGTAATAGCCAGATTGAAGGTGCTCATGTAATAATAAATACAATTCAAAATGTTTATTAGAATCAACACCATTGTCATAATTTAAATCTTCGTCTTCAATTGCATGTCCTTGAACTTGTATCTCATAGACTTCCTCTCCACTATTATTCGGTAAATTTATTCTTGTAACTGCTCTCGAAGTTGCGTTAGCATCGTAATGAGAAAAACTTAATTTTAGTGCTCTCATTAGTTCTCCATTTTCATTTGGTGGCCCATAGCGATTTCCTGGGATAAATTTATCTTCTACAATTTCATAGGTATAATTATGGTTATAAGTTGGCGGTAAAATATCTTCTAAAGGATTTTCTATATATAGCTTCATACCAATCGTAGAGCTATTCTCGTAGCGCATATTTCCAACAGGATCAGAGATTCTAAAATAATTTAAGCCCCAATACCCACTTTTTTCTAGTTTATTAAAAGTGGTCGTTCCTATTAAAATGGAATCTTGTGTTTGTCCATTTTCTGGATTTAGCCTAATATCATGTATTGTACCAATACTCGATGTAAACCGAACATAAGCAGAACTTGCCCCATCTATGCTAGGCTCTTGAGAATTTAAAGTTGCTCTAATAGTGACTAATTTATCTTCTTCCGATCCTCCCTCTACTTGCAATTCTATCTTTGTTACTTTTCCAGGATAGGTATAGTCAGGAAATAAATTATAAACAGTAAATGTTAAATCCTCTCTAATTTGTGCAACGTATCGCGTACCATGCATAACACGATCTCTTACAAATTCGTATTTTCTTGCTGATACAGATAATAAAGCATCTGGATTTGTAAGATAAAAAGCAATAGATTCTGATAAATCTTCATTAGGATCTTTTAAATGTGCATAGGCAGAAACTACTTCGGTAGTATTGTAGGTAGACCAACCACTTGCTGAAGTAGGGTCTAAAAACCAGCCGCCAAGCTCTGCCCAGTCATCTTTTAAGTTTTGATCAAAAGTATACGACCATAAAAAATGAGCTTTTTCATGTAAGATGATTCTCCGAGAATTATTAATTTCTCCACCATTAAATGCTTTTGACATAAATTCAATGGTGTTTCTCCCTGCAAAAGCGATTGCATTAGCACCGGGCATTACAGGGTCATCTTGGCCATTAATTCTTCTTACTAAGTATTTTAAGCCTTCTTGTTTGTGAAAACCTTCTGGAAGTTCTTCAAACATAGCAAGAATCTCCAGTTTTTCAGAATTAAAAAATTCTTGAAAATTACTTTTGTCTTCACCCATTAAATTTTCTGTCTCCTGATTTCCTTTCATGAACTTAACCCCAAAACGTTCATTAGCAAGCCAGTTAAGAGTTTCCTCATTATTAGCGAAATCAGTAATAAAATTAACAACCACATGATAGAGTCTTTTAGAAAAGAACTTCCCTTTAATACCATCTAAGGTAACAATTTGTGGTGTTGCATAGGTAAATGCATTCTGACTTACTGTAGCATAAGGTATTTCAGGAGTATTGTTTATTGTTAAATCGTTGTCTTGTTCTTGGTTAGTTAACATAAAAATTCCACGAATATTTTCGCCTGTTTTATAATCTATAACGCTACTTTTATTGTAGGGTAAGTTTGAAAACATTTTATAAAAACGATAACTATCTTCATTTGACCATGGTTGTATAGAGTCTGATAAAATTACACCATATTCGGTTCTAAGTTTTACCGCAGAAAAATCATCAGGTACTACAATAGAATCATTTAAAACAACAATTTTTGCAGGCTCATTAACATATCTTTGTGTTGCGTGTCCTGCGGCACTCCCGTCATCTTCCCAAGTGTAATCATAGTCATCATCGGTAAGAGGCGTAAGTGTCCAAGTTATATTTGAATCTGTAGGAATATTGATGATTTGTTGTGATGGATAGGTATATCCTGTAGCATCTAACTTAACAGCCCATGCTCCTTCTTCTAAATTAAAACTGATAGTAGAAGTGGCACCTCCGTTATAATGTGCCCAGTCTTTTAATAAAATATCAGAAGATTTTTGTACAATGACCCTTATAGAATCATTCTCTTTTATTCCATTAACATTGACTTCAAATTGAGTTTGAGAAAAAATGGAAACAGATAGCAATAAAAAAGTTAATTTAATAAGCGTATTTTTTATCATAATTTTTTATTTAAAAAACTGGTAGATTGAATGTTTTGCACTCTTATTTTTTTCATTTTACTAGTAAATTTAGTTTTTTTAAAATATAATAATAGCCCATATTTGGCTCATTTTCCTTATGTTTATGATATGTTATATTTATTTGCCAGTGTTTTACTGTTTTCTATTAATAATTTGTTGTGGAAGCATTTCACTCTAAAACAAAATATATTCGTGATTATGTTCAAACGATCTAGCTTTACTTGCTTGTTTCTAGGAGTAATTTTAGCAGTGGTTTTGTTTTATAATCGACAAGAATTTACCCCAAAAGAGATCCTTAACTTATTTATGATAAGTAGTTTGGGGTTCGCAGGTTTGAGTTTTTTAGTACTTGGATTCAAGAAAGGAAGTCTCTTACAATATGCAATTTATAGCCTTTTATTCACCTTTATTTTAGGCTTTACTCTAGAGTATCAAATAAATCATGCTTGGTATTGGAATATTTTTTCGTTGTTATTTGTAAGTTTTGGCTATTTATATTTTATATTTAAACAGTTCAAAGAGCAGACAACTACTCTAAAATCTAGACAGGCTCACCTATACTTCTTTTTAGCACATTGTTGCTTTTCTATGCTACTAATTTTACAAATGGATTTTTTGGAGCGAATACCTGAGGTGGCAATTGCTTTTATTCAGGAGTTGTGTGTATTTATTTTTGCTGGGATCATCATATCAATGCAACCAAGAACTTTCAAAGCTAAGAAAATTCCCATATGGCAGTTTGTAATTTTTGCCTTACCCATTACCCTAGCAGTTTTTTTAGGTTTAAAAGGGTTAAAAGTTACCAGCCCATTTTATTCGTCACTTATGGGGCTTTTAACACCAAAGGTTTAAAAGGGTTAAAAGTTACCAGCCCATTTTATTCGTCACTTATGGGGCTTTTAACACCAATTATAACGCTAGTTTTGGGAATATTCTTAGGGAAAGAGAAGCTCAGCTTGAAATCGCTTCCTGGCTTGTTGATGATAGTCGTAGGGATGTTCATCTTTTATTTAAACTGATAAGTACATGAAATTAGAACAACAACAACTTCGAACTGATATCGAGATAAAAATTGGCTTCAAAATTGTGTCCTCATCGGATATTAAAATATTTGTAAACATACTAAGGGAAAATCAAATAGTAGATTTAAGTTATAATACTTTAAGGCGTTTTTGGGGTTTGCTACCTGAAACTAAAGCAAGACAAAATACCTTAAACAAGTTATCACTTTTTTTAGGATATCAGTCCTATCTTAGTTATATCAGAGAAAAAAATAAATTTGAACTGTGGCATACGGAGGTAAAATTACAGCGCCTTAAATACCAAGAAGATCTCACTGCTTCAGATTTAAATTTCATAAATAAAATCATCAAATACCAGGGGAGTATCCTTTATTTTATAGCCTTATTTGAACATGCTGTTCAATATGAAAAATGGAACTATATCCAAACGCTTTTCAACTCAAAACATTTCAATTTAACAGGTAAAAAGAAAATTGAAGCCTTAGAATTCAATGTTAAGATAGCTTCTTTAATTTCTATAAAACTAAAATCAATTCCTTTAAACGATTTTAAAAAGCTCATGCCCAATTTGATTGAAATAACAAAATTTAAGGAAAATGTACTTTATATTTATGTAGATCTTACGAACATGAATGGAAGGTATGGGTATTTGATAGATCTGATAGATAAGAAAAAGAAGGAACATCAAGAAAAGGTTTTTATTCAACTCCTTAAAGGTCTAGTTCAATTTTTAAATCACGGTCAAACAAATAAGATAAGGATTGACGAATCAACTCTTATGAACTTACCTGTAACTTTAAGAGGGCGCTATTTAGGTTTTCAAATTTTATATGCTTCACAAATTTCTGATCAAAATTTAGAACAATATTATTGGAGTTTATTTTTTGATTTAATAGCTGAAGAAAACGATATAAGAAATTTCTTACATGAATTTATTCATCATCTACTTTTAGCCAAACGATTTAAAAAATTGAACTTTATCATGAGTAAGTATTATGAAGATATTTTAGACATATTTCATGTTCACAACTATCTTGATGTATTTATTTATGATCTTATAGATGCTATGTTTAGTTTAAGATCATCTGACATCAAAAGAGCTAAAATTGTTTTTAAAAATTTATATATGGACAAGATATTATACGATTCATATTGTGATTATTACCTAATCTTTTATAACATTACCGGTTATCACTTAAGCGATAGTCAAATAGAAAAAAATAAATTCAAACAAGATTATTTAAATTTAAAAGAGCTGTTTGGTTTTATGATATTTAGTGAAGACTACCTTTTACATTTTTTTGAATCGTAGTATTTTACTGTTTAGCCACATCACCAAAATTGTCCTACACCCCTCAACAAACTACCTTTATCGAAATAATGAACCGAATAAAAATATATTATTTATTTTTGAATTGATCAATAATAATTAATGAAGTAATTGACAAAAAAATAAAATTTTAAATATGAAGTTTAAATATCTTTTCTTAATTGGATTTCTAGTAGTACTATCACAAGATGCTTTTACTCAAGGAATAGGCCCCAATAATTGGCGTACTTTTGCTTCCATAGCTCGGTATGATAAAGCGAATCTTGAATTAAAATTACACATGAAAGCTGAAAATAGAGTAGTCTTTATGGGGAACTCTATTACTGAAGGTTGGATTCAGATGAGATCAGATTTCTTTAAAGACAGAGATTATATTAATAGAGGTATTGGTGGACAAACCACACATCAAATGTTGTTAAGATTTAGACAAGATGTCGTTGATTTAAATCCAAAAGCTGTGGTTATCCTAGCGGGAACAAATGATCTTGCAGGGAATACAGGATATGCTTCCATAGAAACAATTATTGGGAATATTAAATCGATGGCAGAAATTGCACATGCAAATGGGATTAAAGTGATTATTTCTTCAATTTTGCCAGCCATAGATTATCTCTGGAAACCTGGGTTAGAACCTGCGGTCAATATTGTTAAAATTAACAAAGCTCTTAAAACGTATGCTTCAAAAAATAATTTTATTTATCTAGATTATTATTCGGTAATGGTAGATGATAAAGGAGGTTTAAAAGTGCCTGATTATACTGCTGCAAACGATCTTGTTCATCCTAACATAAATGGCTATTTAGTGATGGAAAAATTAGCAGAAAAAGCAATTAAGAAAGCATTACGATAATAATAATGAATAAGAATCTATTGTATTTTAGCTGTATTTTTTTATTATTTATTTCATGTATAAATTCTGAAAAAAGTGAATTAGAACTCAATCCGCTTTTTTCTGATCACATGGTACTTCAACAAAAAGAAAATGTTGCTTTTTGGGGAAAATATGCTCCAAATAGTTCTGTAACAGTTAAAGGAACTTGGGGAGAAATATCTTCCAGTACATCCGATAATGACGGGAACTGGAAGCTACTTTTACCAACGACCAATGCAGGGGGACCGTTTGAAGTAGACATTATTACCAAAGATACTACTCTTACTATAAAAGATGTAATGATTGGAGAGGTATGGTTGGCCTCTGGACAATCAAATATGGAAATGGATTTTGACTATTGCTGTAACACTACTGACCGCTCAGAAATTGAATTATCGACAGCTAATTACCCTGAAATAAGAATGCTTAATGTTGTAAATCAATTAAAGACTTCTCCTTCTGATAATTTTCATGGTAATTGGACAAAAGCTATAAAAGATAGCATTACTAAATTTAGTGCTGTTGGTTACTTTTTTGCTAAAAGACTTCAAAAAGAATTGAAGGTGCCTGTTGGAATTATTAATGCAAGTTGGGGGGGGACAGATATCGAAGCTTGGACTAGCAGAGAAAAACTAAGTACAATAGATTTTTTAGATGAAACAATGAATTCTTATGATACCTTAGTGAATAAATTTCTAAAATCAAAACAATGGTTTTCTCAATTTAACGCTGTAAAATTACCTTCAGATATTTGGTATTTGTTTCTTGAAGACTCCTTAGGAGCTCCCGATAAGTGGGGGAGATTAGATTTCAAAGATCAAAAATATGTTGCTTCAGATTATCATGACTATGCTCAGTGGAAACAACTAGAATTACCGGGTTCATTTGATAATATTTTTGAAACTAATGATTTTGACGGAGCTATTTTGTTCAGAAAATCATTTACATAGAGGAGATTACACGTTAAACATAGGCCCAATAACTGACATGGATTTCACCTATGTGAATGGAGAAAACATTGGAGCTAGTTTAGGTAAAGTTAGTTTAACGAACAAAGTATATACAATCCCAAAAAACCTTCTGAAAGTAGGTGAAAACAATATTGTAATTAGGGTCGTAAACCAATATAAAGAGGGTAGGGTTGGAGAAATATCATTGATAAACCCTTCAGGGGTCTCCACATCATTGGCAGGAAAATGGAACTATCGGGTTTCTGCTGAAGTATTTAATCAAATAAATGAGGAGTTTTTCACTTGGCCTTATTACTCTTTTTATTTATACGAAGACCAACCTATTAATTTTTCAAAAAGACCGCCAGTTCAAAGTTACACTCAAAACTCAAAATCAGCTCTTTTTAATGGAATGATCAACCCTCTAATTCCTTATCATATAAAAGGATCTATTTGGTATCAGGGAGAAAATAATGTAGCAAGGTATCGAGAATATGAAACTCTATTTCCTGCAATGATAGAAGATTGGCGCGAAAAATGGAATGCGAAATTTCCATTTTATTTTGTTCAAATAGCGCCTTATAAAAATTACAACGGACTATCTTCATTATTACGAGATGTCCAAAGAAAAACTTTAAAAGTTGATAAAACCGGTATGGTAGTGACCTTAGATATTGGTGATATAGATGATATACACCCATCAAACAAGCATGATGTAGGTAGTAGGCTTGCGGGTTTAGCATTACATAATGAGTACAAAAAAACTAACGTTGCTTCCGGACCATTATACAAGCGTTTTGAAGTGGCTGAGAATACGCTAATAATTGAATTTGATTTTATTGGTTCTGGCCTAATGACCCATGATTCTGAATTATCTGAATTTGAGATTGCGAATGCTAATAAGCTATTTGTTCCTGCAAAAGCAACAATTATAGATAACAAGGTTCATGTTCGTTCTTCTAGGATTCAAAAACCAAGATATGTAAGGTATGCATGGAAAGACATGAGTGTTGCAAGTTTATTTAATAAAGAAGGTTTGCCAGCCTCTTCTTTTACAACAGAATAATGAATGCGAGTTAAATAAAGAGTTATTATTACAATCGGTTTTCTATAATTTGTTGAACAACTTCAGGATTTAACAAGGTGGAAACATCTCCTAAATTGTCCATTTCATTACACGCAATTTTCCGCAAAATACGTCGCATAATTTTTCCAGAACGTGTTTTTGGCAACCCTTCTGAAAATTGAATTTTATCGAGTTTAGCGATCGGACCAATTCTATCTGTAATAAGCTGATTAATTTCTTTTCTTAAGTTATCATGATTTCTTGATTCACCAATGTCTTTTAAAGTAATATAGCCGTATAAAGCACTTCCTTTAATATCATGAGGAAAACCAACGATTGCCGATTCTGCGACTGCAGGATGTTCATTGATCGCATCTTCTATAGGTGCAGTTCCAAGGTTATGACCAGAAACGATGATTACATCATCTACTCTTCCAGTAATTCTATAATAACCAACTTCGTCTCTTAAGGCTCCGTCACCTGTGAAATACATCTGATCAAAAGCAGAAAAATAAGTTTCTTTATACCGTTGGTGATTTCCCCATATGGTTCTTGCCATACTAGGCCAAGGAAATTTAATACACAATCTACCTTCTACTTGATTTCCTTTTAATTCTTTTCCGTTTTCATCCATTATTGCTGGTTGAATACCAATAAAAGGGAGTGTTGCATAGGTGGGTTTTGTTGGAGTTACATATGGAATGGGGGTAATCATCATTCCTCCTGTTTCTGTTTGCCACCAGGTATCAATAATAGGACTTTTCTTCTTCCCTATATTTTCATTATACCAATGCCAAGCTTCTTCGTTAATTGGCTCACCGACAGAACCTAAAACTTTTAAAGAAGACAAATCATATTTATCTACCAATTCTGCTCCCTGTTTAGCCAGTGCTCTAATCGCAGTTGGAGCGGTATAAAATTGTGTTACTCTATGTTTATCTACAATTTCCCAAAAACGCCCGAAATCAGGATAACTAGGAACCCCCTCAAATAGTACTGAAGTTGCCCCATTTGCCAGTGGGCCATATACAATATAAGAGTGTCCTGTAATCCAACCAATATCTGCAGTACACCAATACACATCATTCTCTTTGTATTGAAAAGCATTTTTAAACGTATACGCAGTATATACCATATAACCAGCAGTTGTGTGCACCATCCCTTTTGGCATTCCAGTGGAGCCTGAAGTGTATAAAATAAATAAAGGATCTTCTGCCTCCATTATTTCTGCCTCACATTCTATGGATGCTAGGTCTAATAGTGGTTGTAACCATTGATCACGACCCTCTTTCATGTAGATTTCTGAATGGATTCTTTTTGCTACTAAAACAGTTTCTACACAAGAACAATTTTCTAAGGCTTCATCTACAATCCCTTTTAAATCAATGGTTTTTGCACCCCGAAAAGATCCATCTGATGTAATTACCATTTTACAATCGGCATCGTTAATTCTTGTCGCCAATGCTGTTGCAGAAAATCCTGCAAAAACTACTGAATGAACGGCTCCAATTCTTGCACAAGCAAGGGTCGCAATTGCTAATTCTGGGATCATTGGTACGTAAATACAGACTCTATCTCCTTTTCGTATTCCTTGCTTTTTTAAAACATTCGCAAACTTGTTGACTCTTTCATATAACTGTCTATAAGTAATATGCTCTGCCGCTTCAGTTGGATCATTTGGTTCAAATAATAAGGCAGTTTTATCTCCACGAGTGGCTAAATGTCTATCAATACAATTTTCTGTAATATTTAATTGCGCGCCCTCGAACCACTTCACTGCTGGTTTTGAGAAATCCCATTCCAAAACAGTATTCCACTTTTTCCGCCAAACAAAATGCTCTTCGGCAATTTCTTCCCAAAAATTTTCTGGTTCTCGAATAGACTTTCTGTATACTTGATAATATTCTTCTAAATGTTTTATATGATAATTACTCATTTGCCATAATTAGTTTTCAGTTGCTATTACTTAGCTGTTAGTTTCTATTATAAATTGGATTACTGATTACCATTCAATATTTTGATCAATAAATTCAATTAAATTTTTAGCCATTATTTCTTGATCTTTAATCGTAGGATGACCTTTTGATTTTAGATAAGGCATAAAATGTGTCTGTATTTTTTTGTCATTAAGATTTGCTACGGCAAGTTTAATATACCCCATCCATTTTGAACCTTGTTTTGCAGCATCCATACTTCCAAGTGTGCATATAATATTCGCTTTCGGGTAGTTATTTCTTAAATTAGTTATAAATTGCTGATAAGCGTTTATAATTTCTTCTTCTGTCGGAGGGTTATCTCCAAATCGTTTTTTAAACTCTTCGTGTTCTGGTAAATTTACCAGCCAAGTGTCGTTCTGAAATAAGTTAACGACAACAATATCTGGTTCGTCTGCGGATAAATCCCATTTGCTATTTGGATCTAAAGGATTTAATCTGTCATATATTTCTGGCATTATTTGGGGAACCCAACTAACGGTTATACCAATACCGCTTCTACAAATGCATTTATATTTAGCATCATAGTGTCTAGCAGTAATTGCTGCATAACTTAAATAATTGTTAGTATAAGTACTGTCTGGAGAATCTTTTCCTGAAAAATCTTCAATGGCATA
>Ga0209716_1002749_pt1 | contig 11285 bp, 5 predicted proteins | sample COGITO_mtgs_1205_FD_184811 | JGI IMG/M metagenome (GOLD analysis project Ga0209716, IMG submission 184811) | Pelagic marine microbial communities from North Sea - COGITO_mtgs_120531 (SPAdes) (version 2) | ecosystem: Environmental > Aquatic > Marine > Epipelagic ...
TTATAAATTAGTATATGATAAAAAGATTTTACCAAGCATGCGTTCGCTACAATTCGGAGGTAAACCGATTGAGATTAGCCCTAATCGTGTGTATAATTGTGCTTATCTACCGATTGATCACATTGATAGCTTTCACGAAACAATGTTCTTACTTCTTGGAGGAACAGGTGTTGGATACTCTGTACAAAATCATCACGTAAGTAAGATGCCGCCAGTTAGTAAACCTTATACTAAAAGAACTAGAAGGTTTTTAATTGGTGATAGTATTGAAGGTTGGGCTGACGCAATAAAAGTTCTTATGAAGTCTTATATGGGCGATAAGAGAAGTTCTACTGTAGAATTTGATTATTCTGATATTAGAGCTAAAGGTGCACAGCTAGTTACATCAGGTGGCAAAGCACCAGGTCCTCAACCATTAAAAGAGTGTATACTAAAAATTAAAGGTATATTCGATGCTAAAGATGATGGCACGCCACTTACTACAGTTGAAGCTCATGATATAGTTTGTCACATAGCTGATTCAGTTTTAGCTGGTGGTATTCGTAGAGCTGCTTTAATTAGTTTATTTTCTGCTGAGGATAGCGAGATGATTAGTTGTAAGTCTGGAACTTGGTGGGAAACAAATCCACAAAGAGGTAGAGCTAATAACTCTGCTGTTCTTATGAGACATAAAGTAACACAAGAATTTTTTATGGATCTTTGGAAACGTGTTGAGTTGTCAGGATCAGGAGAGCCTGGTATATATCTTAATAATGATAAAGACTGGGGTACAAACCCTTGTTGTGAAATAGCATTAAGACCTTTTCAGTTTTGTAATCTATGTGAAGTAAATGCTAGTGATATTGAGTCACAAGAAGATTTAAACGAGAGAGTTAAGCATGCTAGCTTTATAGGTACACTACAAGCTGGATATACTGACTTTCATTACTTAAGAGATATATGGAAAGATACGACAGAGAAGGACGCCCTTATCGGTGTATCAATGACAGGAATCGCGAGTGCCGCTGTGCTGCCGTTGGATATGAAGGCCGCTGCAAGTATAGTAAAAAGAGAGAATACAAAGACAGCTAAAGCAATTGGTATTAATCCAGCTGCAAGATGCACAACCGTGAAGCCTGCTGGGACGACATCTCTGGCATTAGGAACTTCATCTGGTATTCACGCATGGCATGCTGATTATTATACGCGTAGAATAAGAGTTGGTAAAAACGAGTCTATGTACAAGTATTTATCTACTAACCATCCTGAGCTAGTTGAAGATGAGTTTTTTAGACCTCATGACACTGCTGTAATTAGCATACCGCAGAAAGCACCTAAAGGTTCTATACTAAGAGATGAATCACCATTTGACTTACTTGAACGTATAAAGAAAGTAGCTACAGAGTGGGTTAAGCCAGGCCATAGAAAAGGATCTAACACTCACAATGTTTCAGCTACTGTTAGTTTGAAACAAGAAGAGTGGGATCAAGCTGGTAAATGGATGTGGGAAAATAGAGATCATTACAATGGCTTATCTGTATTACCTTATGATGGTGGCACGTATACTCAAGCTCCATTTGAAGATATAAGTAAAGTAAACTACGACATGGCGATGACACATCTTAAAGATGTTGATCTTAGTAAGATAGTAGAAACAGAAGATGAAACAGATCTTGCAGGAGAGTTAGCTTGTGCAGGTGATAATTGTGAAATAAAATGAAACGACTAGCTGTAATAGGTGGTATTGGCATGATGACATTTGCCGGTACTAATATGATCTGGCACAAGCAAAAGCTAGATTTTAATTCAAACACACTTGCAATAGCAAGCGGCGCTTTTATAGTGTCAATAGGTATAACTATTAAAATATGAATTATGTGTGACGGATGTCCGGGCGGATTTTGCCCATGGTGCTAATACAAAAAGGGGAAGTCGTAATGACCTCCCCTTTTTTGGTTACAGGAACTTTGGGTATGGTGCCCAGTTTTTTTTTGTTCCTTATAGTGCTTGATCTATTCCAAAGTCTGCAGCTGCGTTTTTTAAAATAGGTTTAGCTTTAGTGACTACTTTTTCAACCAAGCTTTTACTTAAGTTAAAACCTCCTTTAGCTACGCCACCACCTAAAATATATTCATGAGGAGCAGCGGTCATTTTAATTGATTGTCCACCTGTGGTAGGAGAAGGATTTTTCTTAATAACACTATTAAGTGGTTGTCTTAATACACTTTTGTTAACCCCTTTTTTGACTCCTTCAGTTGGATTATACTTAGGTATAGGATTTTTAACCTTACCCATAGCAGCACCCATCTTTTTCATATCTTTTCTAGTATCTATAAAAGGATTATAAACTTTTTGTTTTAATTTTTTATATCTATCAGTGGTAATCTTACCTTTAGCATCTAAGCTTCTTAATTTTTTAAGCTTTCTTACTTGTTTATTTTCTCTTTTAACTTCTTTACGATTGTTCATCTTGATCTTTTATGTGTTTACTCATAGCTAATCCTAGTTTCTTTCCGAGATCAGAATCTGATTTATAATGTGCTTTAGCTACATTTCTACTATAACATATATCTTTAGCTGCTTTATCTAACTGTGTAGACTTTTCAGGATATTTACCTTTTAAATAATCAGATATTAAATAAGCTTGAGTAGAATGTCCTGATGGATATGAAGGGGTTTTCATAGATTTTAATTCTACATCTTTAAGTTTTATCCCGTAATGTTTAGCTAAACTTTTAGGTCTTGGTCTGTTAAAATACTTTTTAAGTTTTCTTATATGAGGTATTGAAGCGTTTATTAATTGATTTATTTTTTCATCTTTAACCACACCATTAAACTTATTTCTGAAAGTGTTTTTAAAGAATTGTCTTTAGGTGGATTTTCTTTTTTAAAATTATCTATGTTAAATTTATCTAGCATAACTATTTCATTAATTCAAGTAATTTTTTTACTCTATCTTTTTCGTATTTCAATTTAGCTATTTCAGACTTGCTTAAACCTAGACTATCTAGTTTTCTAACTTGTTCGTCTTTATTAAGTTTCTTGTACTTGTATTCATCAACTGCTTTTTGATCTATTTTTATCTTCTTTTTGCTATTTTTAGCTATTATTAAATCTATTTTAGCTTGTTCAGATCTAGCATTTTTAATAGTGTACTCTCCAAAACCTAAACTTTTTAACATTTTAATCTGCTGATCTGCAGTTAGCTTTTTTAACACATCATTATCAGTTGATCCTTTAGCATTCTTATAATTTTGTACTTTTGTTTCAGATTTTTTTTCAGCTTTTTCTTCAGGAGTTGCTACAGCTGGTGTTTTAGGATCTTCTAGCTGCCACTGAGGCCAACCAGCTAGCATAGCTACTCTTTTCCATAATTCTAGATCTTCGTTTAAAGCAGCCTCTATATTGTTAGCCTTATTTATAACTCTGTCTACTGGAATATTAGTAGTAGCTGAAACAACTTTAGCAGCAGCTTCATAAGCTGGATTATCTAAAGCAAAACCTTATCGTATATTTTTTCTCTACGTTTCTTACTATCAAAATGCCAAGCAGCTTGTTTTAATCTTGATATTTTAGAATTTATTGGCGGTGAAAATTGAGTTAATTTCCAAACAGAATCTACGTATTCAGGTCTTTTTCTTTGTGATCTTTCATATATGTCCATTAAAAAGTTTTTACCAACTGAAACTGCAGCTCCACCTATTCCAAGACCTCTCAATAGAGAGTCTAACATACCGTTTGCAACTTTTATAAACTTCTTTTCTCTATTTGGGTTTTCATCTTCTTCGTCATCTCCAAATCCAAACACATTAAATGCTTGTTGTAAAGCATTAAACATGAGGTTTTGAACAAAACCGTAGTATATAACTTTACTTATGTTAGCTTTAGCGTCTCCTCTACCGTTAATTAAATCTTGAATAGCTCTTTTCTGTAGCCTAGTATACTGCATTGGCGTATTAGCAAAAGCCAATATTAACCTACCGGCATTACTCGACTGTTGAGCTGATATTTTGCTAGGATCAGAGGACTGTTGAGATTGTTCAGCTATCTGTCTAAACTCTATCATAGCTTGTTTTTTAGCATCTATCTCTGACATTCCTTTACTTACTAGATCATTTATTCTATTACGGTAAAAAGAAGCACCACCCGATGCAATAGCAAAGCTATCAGCGTACTGTGTAGGTAAATAACCTTTCTGTAATATATAATTAATAGCAGCTTTAGCTTTGTTCTTGCTAGTAGCAGCAGCATCAGCTATCTCAGATTCATTTATATTTAGTTTTAAACCATTACGTCTATCTAGTAAATAATCAGAGTTCATTAGTTCTTTAAAATCTGACCAGTATTGTTTTTGATTAGCAAATGCTTTACCAGCTTTTAAAGGATTATTAAAACTCCAATTAACAAAGTTTATAGCAGACAAAGTTTGAAGAACTGCTGATCTAGTATTGAAGAACATTATAGTACCTATAGATCCATTTATATAATCTAATATTTGGTTTTCTACTTTACTACCGCTACTTGTTCTGTTTTTTCCAGACTTCATACGTGATAATATGTTTTCTAAAGCTTCTCTATATTTAGTACCATATTGAGCTTCTAACTTGTTTAAGTTTTCAGGAGTATATATAGCATCAACACGCTCTTGCCAGTTTGACAGGTATTTAGATCTTTTTTCTGTATTTATTAAATTAATTAAATCAGTAGTTATAGTACCTACTAGCCAGTTTTGATCTGGTTTTGAATATCCATCTCCTTTAGTTATGGTAAGTATTTGCTCAGCAAATTCTTTTAATTTAGGATCATTATTAACAGTGTCGTTTAATTCTTTTAAATCTCTTTTAGATAAACCAGGAACTTCATATCCCATGCTTGTAAACAAGTTAACTCTAACAGCTTGTTCATTAGTAAAGCCACTATCATTTTTCTTTTTAAGATCTTTAGGAACGTTTAAAGATTTTTTTAACTGCTTGAAATCGTTCATTAAGTTTAACCTAGCAGTTGATAAGTTTTCTTGAGCTTTAGTATAAGGGTCTAATAAATTCTCTTTATACCATGCCATTTGAGCATCTCCTTTTGATCCTTTTGTTAATGTAGGATATATTAAGCCTAAGAAATCTTCTGCTGAATAAGGTATGAAGAATTTAAAATTACCTTTACTAGCTCCAATAGTTTTAGCTTTAGCAGCTGAATATTCTTTAAAAGAGTCAATACCTGTAGTTTCTTCTAACAACATGTTAAACTCTTCACCAAGCTTCTTGCTTTCTTGCATTTTAGCTTGTTGAACTTTAGATTTTACATCTACAACGCTTAAAACATCTCTAACAGCTTTAACATTTTGAAAAGCATCATCTGCAAAATAAAAGTCATTATAACCTTCTGCAGCTTTATTTATTATCCAATTAGCTTTAGCTTCACCAGGTGATTTACCAAGACCAACTATGTTTTTTCTTTTAAATTCTAAACCTTCAGCTTTTAAGAAGTCATATATAGCTTGCTCAGCATTAGGACTTCTTGCTGTTAATACAAATAAATCTTCATTACCTCTTGCTTCCTTAATTGTTTTTGCAACTTCAAACAGTGGTCCACGACCACCATCAGTAACATTATCAAAATCGCTAAAGTCCATAGTCCACCCATCTTGTATCATCTGAGCTGCGTCAGTAGCAAACTTTTCTGCATTCATTTCTATTGTTTCATCTCCTCTTACTGCAAAAACTTTATTATTACTCGTTGCTAATGTATCATCAAAATCAAATACTCTAATCTTTTTAATAGGTCTATCTAAAGAGTTGGCTAATTTTAAAGCTTCATCTACACTAGCAGCTTTACTAAGCAGCTCTTCCATGCTTAAATCTTCGTCTATGTCTAGTACTTTAGACTCTTTAAGCTCTGTAGAAGTAACTATAGATGCGTCGTTTTGAGTTTTAGCTAAACTAGGTTGTCTATTATTAGGAAACTTAGTGTAAGTAGCTAAACGTTTTTTAGCATCCTTAAGGTCTACCTCACCTAAAACAACGTCAGATATTAACTTATTTTGAAGTGATATAACACCTGGAAATGTTTGAACTGTTTCAGCAACACCTAGTCCAAATTTATCTGCATAAGTTTGGCCTGTTCTAAGATCTGTGACTGTATTTAAATTTATACCAGCCATAGCCATACGAATTATAGGATTATCATTTATAGATACTCCCTCTGGTAATGTAGCAGCATAGTTTACATCAAGCTTAGAGTCGTCTTTTTTAGATAATATAGTTTGAGAAAAGTTTTTTCGTATATCAGCCATTACAGCTTTAGGCTTATTCATCTTTATAGCTGTTAATATACTAGCTCCAACAACAGATGCTGGTGGATTATGCTCTTCTCTATATAGTTTTTCAGATCTTATTTCTATTTTTTTACCAGCTTCAAAAACATTTGACACGCCTTCAAATGGAGCAGAAGCTTTTATAAGGCCTCCAGTAGCTTGATAACTTTGTATTATAACCATACCAGCTATATCCATAGACATGCCATTATCAACAGCGTTAGCTAATTGATTAACAACATGATCCAACATTTTCATGTTTATTTCTGATTGAGTCATATTAGTATCACCAACTTTTTTATCTAATTTTTGTACTAAAGCTTTTTTACCTATAAACTTACCTTTTTTGCTTATACTTATTTGTCTATAACCATTTTCGTCAAATGGAGAATCGCTTGCTGTTTCTAATAATTTTTTATAAGCCGGATCTTCTTTACTCCAAAATAACCTACCTGGTTTAGCAACCCACAAACTAGGATCAACACTTGCAATTTGATCTTTATATTTGTTTTTATTTTCTACAATAACTTTGCCTCTTTGGTTTACTACAACATCTCCAAATCTATAAAAATTATTGTCTTTAGTTTTAAAATACTTGCCAATATTTTTAATGCCTGCTTTTTTAGCTGCCCCGTAGTTTTTAAATTTATTATTTTTATCTCCATAGAAAGTTTGCCTACCACCACTGCCCATAGCTCCAGCTTCTATTACTGCTTTATCTACAAAGCCAAGTTCAGCAGCTTTTAAAATTTGATCTTGAAAATCATCTCTATTAGACTCTTTAATAGCATCAGAATTAAAGCCTAATTCTTTAGCTATTTTGTTTTTATCTCTCCATTGAGAAGCTTCTTGCATTTCTATAAGTTGGTCTTCATCAAACTTTAAAGAAAATAATTGATCCGGTGGTCTTTGAGACTTTAAAGAAACTTTAGCTGCGTCTTTATCACCCTTAAAAACAGAAGGTATCATATCTTTACCTAGTTCTTCAGCCATAGATTGAGCTGTTGATGTTTTTCTATTTCCTTTTAAGCCACTTTTCTTTCCTGTTTCTGGGCTTATAGCGGGTGCTAATAAGAAGTCTTCCAGTTGTTTTGCTGTAAAATTTTTCTTATTATAAATTCTAGCTCCTTGAGCTGTATTTTCAACATAGACTTGATCGTTTCTCATCGCTTCATCTATGTCAGCTTGCTTAGTTAACCTTATACCAGGCTCTGTAAATATTCTATTTTCTGGTTTTGTTTGAGACTCTAGCTTAACAAAGTATTGAGCAGGCATAATATCCTTTAACTTAGGTGCTAGCTTCTTTATAAAGAAATCATAGTCTTTACCTTTACCAAATTTGTTTTTAATCTTATTAGTTAACTTAGCGTCTAATACTTCTTTAATAAAAGGTCTAAATTCTTTAGAGTCTACATCCGGTCTAACACCTTCTTTTATTTCTAAAACAGCTGACTCTATTTCTCTTTCTAATTGTGGGTCAACTAACGATGGTACTTGTTGTTTTATCTTAGACCTTTTAGATGGCATAGGTTTGTCATCTAACGTGTTTGTAAAGTCTTCGCCAGTGCTAAGTCCAGCTTGATCATTAACGTCTTTAGAAATGCCCTGTTCAACACTAGCGATACCCAAACGTTCTGCTAAGCTATTAGCTCTAAGATAACCTCTATTTACAATAAACTTTTCTATGTCTTGTTTATCTTGGTACTCATCAACAATCATAGAATTTATATCATTACGCATAGAGTCTGCAAACTTTTCTCTAGTAATACCACGTCTAGCGTCTGGAGCTATTGGATCATATAGTCTTTTTGTTTGAGACTTTATAAATGATTCTACAGTTGGTTCTAATGTTGTAAATATTTCTTGTTCTAGTCTACGTTGTTTACTAGTAGCTATAGGTTCTTTGTTAAACCTTTTAGCTAACTCTGTATTCTCTTTTATTTCTTGTTTTAAATCAGCTATCTTTTCTTTAACAGTAGTAGTTTCTTTAGGTGACAACTTTTTAGAGGCAACCATCTTCTCTTTAACACTGTCTATTTCTTCTTGTATAGGTATAACTTTAGTGTCTTCTTTTTTCTTAGCTTCTTCAGCTTGTTCTAATTCTTCTTGCTTAGCTAAAATATTACCTTTATTTCTTAATTTTGGATCTACTTTAATCTTTCCTTGTATAGCCTTTTTTTGTGCCGTCGTGATGTTGCCTTCTTCTAAGTTATCAGAATAATCATTTAATATTTCTAGTATGTTATCTTCTCTAAGATTTAATTCCATGCCTAGATTCTGATATAATCTTCTTACTCCTCTTTTTAATTGTTTAGAAACAGAGTTGTTTTGATCGAAGTAGCCTATTTTTCTTAATTGAGTATAAAATGGCATCACCTCTTGCATTACAGCATTACCATCGTAGTTTTCATCTGCTCTATACTTATCTAATTGTTGTTCTAATATAGCTGCCCCTTGTGGATCTGTCTTACGGATCTGTTTTAATACTTTATCTGCAAGAGCATAAACAATATTTTTGTTTTCTGGTTTTGAAAATGCTATATCAGTAAACAAGTGAGTTCCTTCATGTATGTCTGCTCCTTTTGCAGCTGCATCTTCAGATAATAATATAACACCGCTGTTAGGTAGATAACTACCTTCCATTCTGAAATCACCATTTTCATCTACCAACTGGTCCATGTCTATGTTATACTCATTAGCTAGTGCTTGAGCATCTCCTGGTGAAAATATTCTTACTTCAGTACTTTTTGGATCAAACTGTATTTTATTAGCCTCTACTTGCTCTTGTACTTCTTGTTCTGTAAGATCTGGATTTTCTTCTCTTATAGTTTCCTCTATTTGTTTATTATCTTGTTTAACTTTTTCATCTGTACTTATTACAAGTTGCTTTTCTAAACTTGATTTTACTTTACTCTTATCTACTTTAACATTGTTGCTATCACCTGATATTTCAGCCATTTGTGTATTTATAGCATCTATCTGTTTATCTATTCTACCAGTAGAACCTTTAGCTAGTTTCTTTTTCTTTGCTTCTAGATCTAGTTTTTGTTGCAGTAAATAAGCCATTTCAAACTGAGCTGTACCACTTAAGTCTGAGTCTATTTGACTATACAGGTTAAAAGTGTTTTGAGCTTCCAGTATTAACTCTTCTTTTTGATTTTGTTTTAATTTTGGATCTGATGATATTTTACTTATTTTATTTTGAAGTTGATTAGCATCTCTAGCTGTGTCAGCATAATATTCTCTTAGCTTGTCATTTTTTTGTCTTTGTTCGTAAGTTGTGCCTAAGTTTTTATCATTTAGTATTTCTTCAGCAGGATTACTCGCCATTTCAAAAGCAGCACCACCAGCACCAGCTAAAAAAGAAATCTGCATCATATGTTTTCTTTGCTGCTTAAATTCTTCACTGTCATAATCAGGTACTTCAAAATCTACTTTATTATCTGTCTTACCTTGCATCCACTCGTCAATTTGAAAAGCAGCATAGAACTGAGTAGTTTCTTCTATTGTTTCAAATAAACCTGTAGTAGTAAATTTTTTGCCTCCTCTTATTAATTTAGCAGCATTATTACCTATGTAGTTATTAACATATATTTGTAGTTCTTTTGCTGTTACGTTTCCGTTAGCAACTTTTCTAAGTATATGATTAGTTATTCTATTAACAAGTTCATCTCCACCTTTACCAGGTATTTTACCACTTAAAATTTTACCTGATAAATGAGATAAAGCTCCTTCTACAGCAGCTTGAGTATATGAATACATTAACTGTCTTGACTTTGGATAAGCTTGCTCATATTCAGCCTGAGCATCAGCCTCGCTCATACCATTTTTAACTCTTTCTTCTATAAACTTTTTTTCTCTTTTATTATTACCTATTTTAGCTTGTGCTAAACTGCTATAAAAGAAACCTCCAAAAAGCCCAGATACAGGAGCGCCAAAAGCAGAAGCTGCCATTTGTGTGAACGCTTGAACAGTTCCACCAACTAAAGTTTCAGCAAATCTAGCTGAGTAAGCTTCAGAATTACCGTAACCTACTAAAGTGTCCGTAATAGATTTTATTTGAGACTCCATAGAAGCCTCTTGACTTTTAAAAGTACCTTTGTACATCTTGTATTCACCATCGCTGATAAAGTTAAATGTATGACCTAATTCATTTATTCCTTCAGCAAAGTTCTGCATCATGCTAACTTTACCAACAGTAACAGTAGCAAACTGCTCAGCAAAAATATTATATACTTCTAAAAAAGGATTACCTTCTGATAATTTAGTTTTTTGTCCACTAAGTTTTTCAAATCTTTCTGTATTAGTATTTCTCAACATAGCTTTAGAAGCATCTAACATATTATAAGTTGAAAGATTGTTAGATATTACTTGACCTATCTCTTCTACTTCTAAATTAAGAACACCTTTTTCTTCTCTAATTTTATCTATTCTTTCAAACTCTTCTTCATATAGTTCTTTGTAACCATCTATAGCACTGTTTACTTTTCTTAATCTTTTTTCTTCTGCTTTATCTTCCCAATTCTTATAATCTTCAAATAGTTTATCAGTATTTTGAGGATTTTTTATTTGACTTAATCTAAGTTGTTCTCTTTTTTCTTTTACTTCGTCAACAAATTTTTTATTTATATCTTTAATAACAGTTTCAGTTTCACCAAACTTTTTTGTTACTACACCACCCTCTTCTTCTATCTGTAAGTTTAAATCTTCTATTTCACTTAATATTTCTTCGCCTCGCTTGTATTTTTTCTGTAATACATTTAAATTATCTTTTTGCTTTTTCTCTATTTCTTTAAAAGACTTTGTAATACCTCTATCTGTTCCACTAAAGTTTTTAGGCACTTGAGTTGATTTTTCATATTCAGTAGAATTTTCATCTATAAAATCTAAAAAACCAGCTACTTTCTTAGGGTCTTCATCACGTTGAAATAATTGATCTAAAAATATACCTTTGCCTACTTGTATAGATTTTGCAAGACCTTCTTTCTCCATCAAC
>Ga0209716_1002756_pt1 | contig 11260 bp, 7 predicted proteins | sample COGITO_mtgs_1205_FD_184811 | JGI IMG/M metagenome (GOLD analysis project Ga0209716, IMG submission 184811) | Pelagic marine microbial communities from North Sea - COGITO_mtgs_120531 (SPAdes) (version 2) | ecosystem: Environmental > Aquatic > Marine > Epipelagic ...
GAGAAGGAATCTCTACCAGCAGATGCAGAAGATGTCCCACGGCTGCCAAATGAACGGCGCAACCTATTCATTCGAGGAGATGCTGCGTGAAGATACTGGCGCAAAACGGAGGTGAAACGATGTCTGAAAAAATCTACAATGCATCAGTAAAGTCGAAGCGACGTGAATTTGACCGAAAAACCCGCCGCCAAGGCCCTAGGGAAATTACACTCTCCGTCATCGGTATTGGGGCGGCATCGATCCCTGAAAAAGTTGGCAAAGGTATCCCACTCTCGATTGGCGATAAGTTGAAGGTAAAACTTTCAAAAAAATCGAATGATACTTGGATTGTTACACAGATTATATCGGTGAATGGAAAAAAACCAGTTTCCCAGAAAGACGCACAACAACATTCACAGAAGCACACACAGAAATCGAATAAATCAAAGAAAAAGAAGCCAAAGAAGAAAATCGTTAGTCGGACTTTGCAATCCATCAAGACACGCTATGGTGGGAAAGATGGTTTTCTCCGTAGATTGTTCTTGGTTGCCATGGGCGGTTCAGGTACAGATTATTCATCCTTAGAAGCCCGCGCTGAAAGTCTTGAACCTTTCATCGAATATGTGGAACATTCTAAGGAAGCATATCAGCACCTTAGAAAGACTGCTAGGTTCCAATGGGAACCTGTTGAGAATGAAAAATTCATCACAGTTGTAAAACAGCTGGGAACAAAGATTCGAGTTCGATCGGAAAATCTGCCCTATGTTCTCAAGAAAGGTCCTGTGGTAGCAATCACGGAAGATTCTCAATTGATGCACCCAAAGGGCCATATCGCCGATATACTGATTGTTAGAAGTAATTCAACAGGAGTTGAATTCTTGACATCTCGAGAATTAAACTCACCAGGATGGATGATTTTTGGTGGCGAACACAGTATGGAAGAGATTGAGTGGAGCCATAATTCCGGATCGAAGCCGATTGAAAAAATATCATCCGGAAACCGTGATATCAGGATTTTGAATCAATCGAAGAAAGGTGAATGGATTGAATTGGTCTTGGATGTAGAGTCCAAAGATTTACGCAGTAAACAATTGTTGTTTGATGGAAGACACATGGAATGGGAATCCATATCTCAGGCAGATTTTGTTGGCCCACTTAGAGACGGTAGATCAGGCCGTCAAGTTATCAGCCGCGCAAAATTCAACCAGGCGGTGAATGTTCGATACATTCCAACCGGCGAATTCCTTTACGATTCAGATGGAGTGCGATACAAATTCAAGAAGTCAACAAAGGCAGGCGATTCACTGAAGATAAAGATTCGACTTCACGAGGATGTCGAACGGAATTTGGATGAAGATCATGACACTAATCCCTTGGACATTCTGTTCTCACCTGATTCAGAGTACAATGATTTAATTGTCAATTACAACTATAAAAAACCAATGAGTAAACAACAGAAACTAATGATCAAATCAAAGGATGCTAACTCGAAAACGATTACCATCTCAAAGCCTCGGTTTAAATTGCCTAAGAGTGCAGTATTGAGTCTACAACCAAATCTATTCTATATCGAGCGCCAACTCGAGATGCTTAATATTCTCCGCGATTACCCTCTGCCTCACCATGATGCGTTGCTCAGACTCACTGAGCAAGGAACAGAAGAAAAGAGGAACAAGTTATGGCAAGCATTTGATTCAGAACTTGCTCTTGACTGGAAGGTGCTAACCAGAGATACGGATGGCACTGATGAGCAACGTGATTTCGTTCGTAAGGGTCTTTCAACGCCTGATTTCGCAATTCTACAGGGGCCCCCTGGGTCCGGCAAGACCACTGCAATCATCGAACTGATTGTGCAACTCGCGGCACAAAACAAGAAAATCCTCCTTTGTGGTTCCACCCAGGCCTCAATTGACAATGTATTGCTTCGAATCAAGGAAAATGAGCGTTTGCACCATCTTATATCTCCGCTTCGAATTGGAAGGAAAGAAGGCATCTATGATTCCGGTGTTCATGATGTCGTTTTGTCAGAGCAAATCCAGCGATTAATGGAAATAGGTCTCTCCGAGGAAGAAGCACAAGATCTAATTCTCAGGCAAACCAACCTGACCTGTGGAACAATGGCGGGGATCATAGGACATCCATGGATAAAGGGTAGTAAATTCGATCAGGGCAAGAAATTGAAGACACCACAAGCTCACTTTGATGTGCTGATTGTTGATGAAGCAAGTAAGACAACCTTCCAACAATTCATCATTCCAGCAGCATTTTCACGCAAGTGGGTTCTAGTGGGTGACGTCAGACAACTCCCCCCCTTCCTAGAAGCATCTGAATTGATGACAAATCTAGAGATGATGAAGGATTCAGAAGGTGAATTGTTTAACCATGCCTCACAACGTGCTTGTCTATTGCTGCGTAATCTTGTTCGTTATCAACATCCAAAATCAGGGCACCCGATTGTCATGATTGAGGGAGAAGGTGTTCCCACGTCCTTCATGAATGAAGTGAATGCAAGAAGTGGTAAATCCCTACAGAATAGCCAAATAACAGTTATTGGCTCAAAAATTTCGAAATCTGAACATGATACAGTTCAGTTTTTCACACCCAAAAAAGTTGTAGATTCAACGGAGGCCAATCTATGTTTACACTGTAGCGACATCATCATCGTTGGCTCAGATTGTTATCCAGAAATTGCAGATCTTCTTCCTGTACATTCAATCATTAGGAATGGTACCATTGAAACTGAAGAGGTTACGGCAAATCGTATGCAATTGTACGATGCTCGACAAGGTGAGGGATTCTTTGATGATAAGCACCCCATGCATGAAAACAATCTATTGACAGAATGGACGTACCAACTTTCTTGGCGACTGAATCGCAGTTATGAATTGAAAGTTTCAAAGAACGAACAGCAGAAGGAACGATTAGAGAAAGAAATCAACGAGTATTTGCCCCAAAGCCAGGATGTTTCAAAGAGATTAGAAGAAATTCGAAGCATTGCTCTTCCATCAGTTCTAGAGTGTCTACAATATGGATTTGCAACAGGAAAGGCTCAACAGTTGCTACCCGAGACAACTCTAACGCGAGGTTTCCCTGCCAAGGCACTACCATCTCGTTTCAGCCGAATCAATTTCCAACATCGTATGCATCCAGATATTTCGTCCTTCTCAAGGAAGGAATTTTATGATGATGAGGCATTAATTGATGCCGACACACTTCAATTAAGGAATGCAAATTTCACATTCAATTATCGCTCTGAAGAACCGAGAAATACTTGGATCGATGTATCTGGGGCGAAAGGAGGTTATTCGGTCAACCGTGGAGAAATTAATGCAATTAAAGCAGAACTAAAACTATTCATTGATTATTCTCGAAACAACCCCCCCTCTGATTCACGACGAGATAATCCCGACCAATGGGAAATCGCAGTCCTTTCTCCATACCAAGCGCAAAGGAAAGCTCTGGTCACTATGGTTCAGCAATTGACTGGCTTAGACAGGTTCATGCGATTCAATCTTGCAGAAATGGAAGATCCCGCACCTATTACTATCGTTGTCAGTACTACAGATCGATTCCAAGGGCAAGAAGCAGACATTGTATTCATTAGTCTACGTAACTCTAGCCGAATAGGATTCCTTGATAGTCCCAATCGAATGAATGTCGCCATTACCAGAGCGAGAGAATGGCGAGTAATCGTTGGGAATTTTGAGTACTTTGCTAGGAACAATAGAATGAGGGACCCCATGCTTCGTAGTCTAGCACTTACACACTCTAGAAACAAACAAAAATCGAGGGGGAAATGAAATGGATGTCGAACTAATTACAAGCGGCCAAGTAATGGCGTATGATTTGCAAACGAAATTTGCCACATCGGCAGTAGCACCTGGCATGAAAGCAGTGTGTCAATTCGCAATATCTAATGAAAATCGAATAGATGAACAATCTCTTATCGAACAGGGTTTCGCTTTGAACCAAGCTGGGGCACGAAATTTACTCTCAAGTGGAATAGAGAGTGGGGTGTGGGATGGCGATGGTGTGCTCACAGATGATGGCCATGAAACAGCACAGACCGGCGAAGTCCTAACTGACGAAGTAGGCCCCATTCGAATTTGGACCTTTAATCATGAAACCACTGGAGCAGTTCTCTTGCACGCTGAGCGCGCAGGCTTGCTACCTATTGCTGATGCTGAACCCTCGAATGCAAATCCTCCCGATACACTTCTTCGACTTTCGACAGGAGTTTCCACAAGAAGCATGAAATCAGGTGATAATCGGCGTTGGCGCCTTCAATATGCGGAGGACCAAAGTGCATGGGCTATACAGGAGAAATTTTGTGCACCCGCCAAACTATCTTGGTCATGGAAATATGATGATGGTTGGCTTCTTGATGACGAAATTGTCTTTGGGGGAAAAATATCTGGATGCAGCAAGAAACCCGCTGAAGACGGTATTTCAGTAAACAAAAATTATCCACAAACAGGCGCTTTGAATCCTGAATCCTGTATCCGTGAATGGCTCACTAAAGGTCGTTTTACATCGGGACCATGGGATGGCAAATTGGGCGGTCTTAAGCGTCCATTTTCCGAATTGAGCAATGCTGAGAAATCGATGCAAACAACGGATGAGGTGCTTGATGGCAATGAATTAGAAGATTGGGATCGTGTTACATTGCGTGAGATTCAATTGTTTACCAAAACATTGGATGATGCGACAGATTGGGCAATCCATCTCATCAATGAAGAGACACCAGGATATACAACGACTGAAGATACCAACCGGAAACTAGGTGACATCCTAGAGCGCCCGTTCATGTGCCTCGACTCAGATAAAGTACGAGGCAGAGTAGAGAAGAGTTTAGCTTCAAGTCGCGCAGATCCGAGACTTTCCAAGTTGCTACATGCGGGGGATGATCTTGATGCAGTTGCTTTGGTACCTGATTGGATTATCACACAAAAGCGCGAAGAACGAAGTGCTGAATATGATGGAAGTGGAGACTACGCTGAGTTTGTGAAACAAATCACTCTTAATATGAAAGGCGATGTCAAACAAATTATCTATGTTGATAGATACACACACAACTCGAATTATCGCAAGCGTTTGAATAGTTTTTCAGATGCAATAAATGAACTGATTCCTGGGGCTTTGTTCGATATTGTTACTGCACACACACCATATACTCAACATCATCACGGACAACAAGAACAAAAATCTGCAGAGTTCAAGAGGAAATTACTCAAATTCTGTAACCAGGTGTATTTCATGGAGGATACTGGTGACAAGATCCCGCACGATAGAGTCATCATTGTCCGTTCAAATTCTGAAACACGTTGCTGGTGTTTGACCTTCGGAATAACCGCAAAAAATCGCTCGGTGCCAGCCATGAGAATCGATGAAACAAAACTGGAGCCATCGTTACTCAATCACCTCAAAGTCACTAAGGCTAAAAGGGAGGCATCATCATGAGTGAAACAACCATTGAAACCATCACCAATCAAAGTTCAGTAGATCGAACAGGCGAAGCCCTTGGTCCTACATGGACATCGTCCAAATCTCCAGCCAAGTCTACAACAAAGCAAGGACCATTCTTGTTCACAGGTGAAGCTTCTGAGATTCCCTCTTCGATATCAGCATTGATTGAATCATCGAAGGAGAGATTGTTAATGTCCACTCATAGCTTCTCGGATGCAGCCATCATTCAAGCGACAGAAGGTGCGCTTGGGCGTGGCGTTCGAGTCTATATGGTTGTAGACTCCGCAGGTTTTGAATCCATATTGAACAACCCCTCATGTAACGCATTGCACGGCAATGTGCTACTACGTGAGCGTCAAGAGCGTGGTCTCGATCTCATTATTGCTGATTGGCACCTAGCGAATCGTACCGGATTCTTACTTTCTACACCACTCGATGGAACGCTGACCAGTAACGTCGAGGGTTGGGCAATGGAACTTTCCAAGAGCCAAATCGATGAATTTTCAGCCCATATTCAACATGAGTTCTGGTCCATCACAGAAGGGCGTGAAGTTCTTTCACCCGATGAGGCCAAGAATCCCCGTCCGATTGCAGAAGCTCCATTCACACTTCGGGCCATACAGAATCGTGATCACATCCTACGGGCTAGCCTCGCTAGTGATGGTGATGGTTCCAAGGCCGAAGTTACACTGCGCAAGGAAAAGAAGTGGAGGGGTCAGATTACTGGTGATTCCGCTCAACATTCCATAATAATTCATGGAGATGCGATTGCAGTTGGTACAGGTGCCGCTCAAGTGCTTCACTCATCACCTCATCGTACTGTTCCATCTTCAGGACACTTTGCACACTCAGGGATCTCCCTTCAATTAGCCATCGGAGCTGAGAGTTATCTTGCCGGTTGGGATCGAACCGCAAATGGGGATTGGCAAAGCATCCTTCGCCTAACCGCAGAGCAAGCAAAGGCTGCTGAGTCATTGCTTCAAAAGTTCAGTAAGAAACCAGAATGGATTGGCCATTCCAAAATCAAATTGGGAGATGCTCGGGACAAAATCATACGAAATGGAACAAAGATGGACATCACAGATTCTCAAAGTCAAGATTTGGGGGTTGTTCATCTCGCAAAGATGCCAGATTCAATCAAAGAATTACAAGAGTTCCAACCTACAATGAATCTTCCAAAGGATTCCCTTGCAAGGCAATGCGAATTCAAGTGGGTTGCTGCCCCACCAGTCACCCCAACCAGTGCTTCGGAAGATGGATTACACAAAGAATGGAAAGACGCTAAGAATGAAATTTCAAAGCGACTCAAAGCTCTTGACGAATCAAATGTGGTCTCAAAAATACCTGGATTTGGACGAAAGGCCAAGGAACTCAAGAAGACAATTCTCGAATTAACCGCGAAGGTTGAATCCATTAACGATCCAAAATCACTGGGTGACATGATTGACAACGTCGAGAAACTCACAGAAGCAGTGGGTGGAAACTTAGATGCGATTAAGGCTGCAGAGGATGAAGAAGCACGGCAAAAATTGGAAGATGAACAACGTGCAGCACACAACACCGCTGTAGAAAAAGCCAACAAAACCATCAAAGATCTCGAGCCTCGTCTAAAGAAAAGAAAGGCTGAATTGGACAAACTCAACAAGGCTGCAAACAAGGCAAAAGATGTTGAGAAAAGTAAGCTTGAGAGTGACATCGAAACTCTTTCTCCAAAAATTAAACAATTGGATGCCGAACTTTCAAAGGCTAAACTAACAAGTTCTGCCAAATTTGAATTCAAAGCTCCTGCTACGCTTCCGTCCTCTAAGAAAAAGGGCGCGAAGGCACACAAATTTTTGGGTGATACACGAAACAGCAAACTTGATTTGAGCGTACCAAAAGAAGGCTTGCCACAATTTGGAACTCTTTTCAAAGATGGTACAGAGCGGTATCTGGCCGTTTCAGACTGGACGCATGTAGCCCAAGGTCGAAAGGACGCAAAGCGACTCAAGGCAACCTTGTGCGCTCCACGAGAGGTGTTGAAATGAGAGAACAAAGAATTACAGTAACAATCGATGCTGAAGGAAAAATGTCAGCAAAGACGGACGGACTCAAAGGCGAAACTTGCATTGAGGAATTGGAAGCATTGCTTTCCGAACTTGCCGAACTTGATGACGTGACGCACACTCGTGAATACCGTGAGAAGGACCCACGTTCTGCTCAACGCAGTTCTACAAAACAACGACTTGGAGGGAACTAGATGAGTGGAGTTTGGACTGAAAAAAGCGTACCGATGACCGATCATGAATGTGCTGTCGAGGCTCTGAAGGAAGTGGGTGCAACGATCATAGCCAGCAACCAAAATCAAATCCAAGTTCGTGTAAATGGGCAAGAATGGGCTATGCAAAGAAATCATGGAAGATATACCATTCGAGTAAATCGTCGAACGGGGAGCGCCCTCAATTGGATGAACGACTTAGGACCTGTTTACGAACAAGCGGTTCAAAGGAAGTTGCGTCGACTGCGCACAGAAGAAGAAACTGCACAACTGGAGAGTGAGCGTGTAGAGATACAAGCTCAAAGAGAGGCATTTGAAAACCAAAGATGGGAATTGATAGAGCAAAGAAAACAAGAGATTCTTGAGAAGGCGAAAGCCCTAGGGTACAGAGTCAAACAAACTGAGCAAAATGGACAAATTCGCATGGTGCTGGTACGCACGGCCTGAGGTGATGTCTTGTCGAACACAATACGTTTGGGACATCGCTTAGACCGCAGTGAAATCTACGGCCCAGGTCTCCGATCAGTGTTTTGGACACAGGGGTGTACTCTTGCCTGCAAAGGGTGTTGGAATACACAGTACTGGGCAAGTCGTGGTGGTTTGGAAATTGGAGTTTCCCAAATTCTGAATGAATTAGATCAATTGGAAGAAATAGAAGGGATTACTTTGCTCGGCGGAGAGCCATTGCAACAGTCCGACGCGAGTTTAGAACTCATCAAAGGCTGTAAAGAGAAGGGGCTTAGCGTCTTCCTATACACTGGTTTTCTTCCCTCGGAGTTCGATGAAACCATGCAAGCCTGCTTTGATTTGAGCGACATTGCAGTGACTGGAAGGTATGTCCAAGAATTACGAGATACCACCCTTCGATGGAGAGGTTCTCGTAACCAGCAAGTTCATTTCATATCTGAGTTGTACGACGAATCAGTGCTGCAAGAACAAACAGAGGTTGAATGTCACATTTTACCAAATGGAGAGATTAAAATGGTAGGTTATGCGGAACCTGAATTGTCTAGACTACTAGAGGGATTAATTTGACATCAAAACAAAAGAAATTATGGTATGCAAAGGAGAAATCCGATATGAATAGGAAATTAATCTATGAAGAAGGATATCCACTTACAGTACCATACTCTCAACTTCATGACGAAAGTGTTCTTAATTTCATTCGATCCGTTCTTGACAATGATGAGCAGGTTCTAATCACCCTTTTCCGTGAAAGTGTGAAACAAACGATAGAGAATAATCTCCTAATGCAAATCAAAGGACAAATGAATAAAATTACATTACAATTTGTTGTAGATGTTAATTCAAAGTTTCCTGATTACAATGTTTCATTACTACCATGGCCAGAAGTCATCCGCACTGGTCATGATACCAAACGATCAACTCATCCATTTATCAGTTCGAGGTGCAGGGCTGCTGTTAGAATAAGTAAATCCGATGTTGGAGATCTTGACCGATTTTCAGAAATGCTGTTTAGAGCAGTGCATGACGAAATGATGCTCAAATCTCAGAAAAGGTGGGTCATACTCGGAGATGAGACAGGAACTCTGGATGAATTTCGTTCAGGTAATCAAGTGAATGCTCAATCAACAATGTGTTGGATTGCAATTCCACCAGGCGCGACTTTACCCGCACTGCATCCGGAATTCCACGCATCTGGCTTAAAAGGGACCAATGATTACATCGAGGCTATTACAAATCTTGACGATTTTAAAGACATCATGATGTTTACGTTTGCTTTTGAGCAGGGTAATGTTCTGCCGAACTTAGACAAAATAGGTAGAGACCCTCATCTTTCATTTTGGAAAGAGACTTTGCCTTTGGTTTTGGAGGCAATTTCGAGGAAGGTTCAACAGAAAACGAAAGTGGATGTGTTCATCGAACAAGTAGCGGGGCTAGAATCAGGTATTGGAGTAATACAGCCAATTGTCTCATCACTAGCTACAAAATTCAAAGACAGGTCCGGATGGAAAAATATGTTTTTTGACCAACTTTGGGTTGTTTCGAAAGGAGAACACCCATGGATTGGATACCCGGATGCTATTGGGCAGTGCATAAACAAATACAAGCATAAATTCAAAGAAGATATTATGAGAAATCATATGAAAATTGATCAACGAATCTATTCTCGAATCCGTAAATATCCATTTCGCCAAGAAAGCTTGAATGGTTCGATTTCATTTGTACATAACAGCATATCACAGCCACTTGTTTTCTTGAAATCATTATCCGGTATTGAATCGCAGGATGTAGAAGATTATGTCAAACCCTTCTTCTCTAAAGCAATACAGGATGCAAGAGGCTCCTTGAATTCAACTGAATGGCAAGATTTGCTCAAACATTTCAAAAATACAGCAGAGAACATAGAAGGGCAGCATGCAACAAATCTAATCCTTTCCGATATTGATATAGATTCGACTTTAGCCAAATTGAATAATGATTACCACAAATATGAACTCTTGAAATCCGTTCTAGGAACCTCAAATCACGTAGGACAAACTGATACAGCAAACCAATGCAAAGTCTACATTGACGAACTAATCGACGAGGGGCTTAAACTCAGTAAAATTGAGAGATTGAAGCTCAACAATCTATCTGGTGGAGCGAATGACAATCAGTTTGATTTCTCACACATAATCGATGATTTTGAACTCGGTGAAGATGATGTTATTGATTGGAATGAAGAGACTCGAACGTACCTCGGCGCACAAGCATTATCTCGAGCTATTCGAAATAGTGGGGATGATTTAGAAATCGCTTGGGAAATTGAGGAGAAATTGTTGTCCATAGACCAGCAGACTGATGAACAATTCAGGAGGAGGTATATACTTCGTTCTGAATTACTTTTGCAACGAGGGGAATTTTTTGAAGCTCAACATGGACTTGAAATTGACTTTCCAACGCGAATAAACAAACCTGATAATCAATTACATATCTCAGACAAATACTATCTGGCTACCCTATTGAAGTGTTATGCCTTGAATGGACACACAGAAGGATTCAGAGAAGTGTGCGAATTGGTAGAATTGAACGATCACCATCCTTCTCAGAGAATTGCCTATTGGTTTTGTCGGTGGGCACAGGAGATAGCACAAACTGACAATGAATTGTTCCGAACATGTATCAATCATTTACTCTCACTAAAGGAGATTCAATTCTTCCAAAAGGAAGCACCAGGCGTAATCCTAGCATGCGAATTGTTGGATCTTTATCATCGAGGTTTCATCGAAGAGAATCAGGAACCTTATTTGGAATATGTGTTGAATAATTCTGAAAGTTTTGCAAATGACTGGGTACTGCAGAATCCACCAAATGAGGACGATTGGCTCGCCCCTTTGAATTTCAACTACAGATGATTTTTATTGAAGGCTTGACCAGCGTGGGACATCCCTATGTCTGAACAGTTGCCCAAAGAGGAATTGGTTATCGCAACAACGCTGCACCATGAGCATCGTTCAATCGTAAAATCGTTGTTCAGTACATCGAAAATTCCAATCAAGCTCTTTTCCAATGGCACATTATACACTGAACGCAGCGATCCTTTGTCCCATGAAG
>Ga0209716_1002759_pt1 | contig 11251 bp, 11 predicted proteins | sample COGITO_mtgs_1205_FD_184811 | JGI IMG/M metagenome (GOLD analysis project Ga0209716, IMG submission 184811) | Pelagic marine microbial communities from North Sea - COGITO_mtgs_120531 (SPAdes) (version 2) | ecosystem: Environmental > Aquatic > Marine > Epipelagic ...
GTCGAAATGCTCATACACAAATGCACCCACTTCCAGCCACTCAGAGTCCCTCACGTTTATAGTTACGGACGGCTTATGCTCACACCAGTGCCTCTGATAGATTAGCCACGTCTCTAGTTGCTGTATGGCCGTGCGGTCTGCCGTAACTATGGCACCCTCGGGAGCCTTCATAGGAAAGCTAAACACGGTGGTCTGGTCTGGATTAAAGGCCTCTGGCTCATTAGGTATGCCCGCAGACTTCATCATCTGCGTGAGGGGGTCCTTGTTATCGCCCCGCACAGTCCTGACGTAGAATGGGCTGTGGCGTGGGTGGATGCCCGACGCACTGTCCACTAGCTGTGATACAGTCCCACTGGGCTTAACACACGTTATAGCCGCACTCTGGGGTATGCCTAGCTTATCCGCCCAGATGGCATTAGTGTCCACGGCGTGTTGCTTCAGGTCCTCTAGCAGACCCTCTAGGCCCTCGGTAGTACCGTTGAGTAGCGTACTGTCCATAATGCCCGTTAGGGACACCCCTAGAAGCCGCTCCTCCTCCGCATTGCGGGACCAGTGCTTACGCAGGTAGGGGAACTTAGTGTACATGGATTGGATAGTACCAAGTATGGTGGCTATCTTAACCTTGTGGTGTAGATCCTCTACGCTGTCAGTAGCACGTACCACTACCTCACTTAAGTTACACGTACCCCCATTTCGTAATATGATTTCCGAGCAGGGGTTTGTCCCAAAGTGATCATACTCCTCCCTACGTCCGTTTTTAGCTGCCTGTTTAGCTGCCGCCTGACGGTTGAAGATACCACGCTCACCAGACCCGCTCTCAGCTAGGGCAGTCCACTCACGTAAAAATGACATGGCATTGGGCTTCTCGGTGTAGGCCACGGAGTTGTTTGCTAACGCCATGTGCGGCGCCGTATTCCACCACTCACCACTCTTGGCGTGTCGCATACGGTCATCCGACAGGTTGCTAAGAGAAATCATAGCCGACCGGCGTACTCCGCCTACGACTACTATCTGACCGACCTTACACATGAGGCTGTGGCACTCATAGCTGGACAGCTTACGGCCAGCGGCCTCTCTGAACGTATTAATAGTGTAGTTAAACAGGTCTACCAAGGGTGCGGGGCCTGACGCCCGTCCCCCAAAGGTCTTTAGTCGTGCGCCCGCAGGTCGTACCTTGCTGACGTCATAGGTGGGGATCTCCCCCGCATAGAGCATCGAGATAAGCAGACGGTAGGCCTTGGCCCACCCCTCCTTGGAGTCCTTTACTACAATAGTAGTGTCGCTATCCCATAGCGTCTCGGGGATCTCGGGCAGCTTCTTAATATACTGACGCTCACAGCTAAACCCTACGCCCGTCCCACAGAGCAAAATGAACATAGCCTCGTCGAAGGCCTTGGGATCATCAATAGCCAAGTAAGAGCAGTTATACATACAGGTATTATCCCGCAGAGCCGCTGGTCCCGCTGTCATCAAGGCCCTCATCGAGGGCATCACATCCAGACCCAGTATGGCAGTGCTTATCTGGTCCCCGATGTACGGGTCCTCACTATCTAAGTGCGGCCCTACGACGCTATCCATATAGCGGTCTACGGTCTCGCTCCACGTTTCACGGCGGCCCTCTTCCTCAATCCAACGTGCGTATCGGCTAGTCGCAATGAAGGTCTGGTAGTCGGTGGGTAGAAAGTTATTCATCGATAGTCTCCTGATCCGCCGATGACCCCTCGGGCCTTACGGTCTTTAAGTTTTGCTAAATTACGTCGGGCGGCCTCGTCCATGCAGACGCCGTTGTCTGTGAACCACTGGCTGATATTCCAAAGTATATCCCCGCCCTCCAGTGTCATGTCATCAATCCAATTAGACGGTAGGTTGCCGTCGTTATCCCTCTGGACCTTGGAGAATTTACTAGCTACCTCACCTAACTCACCCATCAGGGCTATTAGTGGATATGTCTTGGAGTATTTTTTATCGTAGATTGCAAACTCTCGGGATTGCTCTTGGTATTTCTTAAAGTCCATAACGTCTTCTCTTATTAGGGGTTTCCATGGTTCCTCCTGCCACTTGCAGGAGAGGCTAGTGTCGTAGGTGAGTAGAAAGCGGTGCTTTCGGTTTCGTGGTCTCCACTCACCAGAGAGACCCTTCACAGGCCCACGGCTGTGCTTAACGAAGGTGTGATCGGGCTGCTCTATCCAGAAGTCTTTTTTGACTGCGGATAGGCCGTAGTAGGAAAAGTTAGACGCAGCGTAGACTGTGCCTTCGTGAAAGCCCTCGTCAGCGTATGACAGGACTGAACGTACCGTGTAGTTAGCCCGCAACAGACGGACGGCCCTGCTCACAAACCAACTTGCAAGGTTATGCTCCTCACTCTGGACGGTAGGAGATAGCACTAGCCGTGATAGCTCCCAGAAGCCCTCCTGCTCCGTACGGGGAAGTCCAAAGCAACCCTGAAGCAACTCGGGGACAGGCCAGCCAGTGAATATACATACACCGACTAGCGTCTCGCCCTTATACAGGCCCACATTGCAACCGCTCTTGAACCCCTTAGAGATCTTAGACAGGTAGTGGTACTTCTGTAGGAGAGGTACACACGCTGCCTTAGATACTAAAGAGATTTTGTAGTCTGCCTTACTCATCGTCAGCTTTCTTATGCTTAACCTTGCGGCCCGTTTTCTTACGGCGGTCTGCGTAGGTTCTAGTGCGCAGTGCGCCCAAAGATTTTAGGAAGGATGAAGGGTCCCGACGCTTAACCGTCAGTCGGGGCCTTCGGCGTTTCATTAGAGTTCGTCTAGGTATCTATTGAGATACCAGATCGCCTTCTGTGCATCTTGGCCCTCGTTGCCCTTGTGGGGCATCCGCCAGAGATACTTAATTGCGGTGCCACGGCAGTAGGCCTTAAAGCCTTCCGACCCTAGTGCCGCACGGATAGCCTCAATGGCCTCTATGTCACCGTTGTTATAGTGGGGCGGGGAGTTAACCATATCCGCCATCAGTTCATCCTCGTCTTGATGTCTACTACCTTCTTATCGGCCATAGCGTCCCGCAATTCTTCCGCAGGCTCAAATGCAATACCCTCGGCCTCGTCCTCAAGCATCTTGGTGTAGATCAACATATCTCCCATGCGGGCCAGCATTTCGGGATTGTTGGCAAGGTGATACTGAAGCCCAAACAGGACTGACGTGTAGAAATCTCCTACCTCGTCTAACTCTCCGCTGTCCTCACCAAAGGTATGGGCCATCTTAATGTTCACGTCTTCGTCGTCCAGTACCTCCAGAGATAGCTGGAAGGAGTTGGGTGGTAGCTTAGGTGTTTTCATGGTTTTTCCTAATTAGGTTAAAGAATGCGGTGGCATCGATGACAGCCAGTGGCTTCCGCCTGTCACCCTTAATAAAGGCTATCGGTTCAGACCCGTCAGGAGCATTGGCCGTGGCCTGTTCCATGATTTTGTAGACGGCAAAGGACTTGTTAGCCTTGCACTCCACGCTGTAGGGAAAGTCCCGACGAGCCGCTGGCGATAGCTGTAGATCCTCGCCGCCCGCCCCCATCGACGTAGACCGCACATCATCTAGCTCTAGGGCGGGGAAGGTAGCTAGTATCCTGTCCCTGACCCACTGCTGAAAGGTACGGCCCTTGGCCTTTGCAGACGAGGGCTTCATTCTACGAACCAGTAGTGAGGCGGCTTGGCGGCCTTGCTGTGGGGGTGGGCTTGGTATTTTGCTTCGGGCCAACACTTATTGACGTAGTCGCAAAAGCCACACTCCGTACCCAGACGCTTGAGGCCCGTAAGGTTCTTACCAAACTTGTCATCTATCGGCTCAAAGCACCGCTTAAATGGTAGATCGTCCTCAATGGCTTTAACTGTAGTAGTTATGTCAGCCTTAAGACGGGCCTTCTCGGCGTCGTCCATCTCGGCGTCCACTACGGCTATCTCGCCACTGGATTTATCTACAACTACCCAACCACCGGGTTCCTTGCCCTGCGCCTCAGAGTAGCCGTATAGCTGACCCAAGTACCCAAAGCTGTCGCCCTCCCTTAGAGCGGAGTAGCCCTTAGACCACTTGTTAATGAACGCCCACGGGGAGCAGGACTTAATGTCCCAGACCCTATCGTCTATGTGAAGATCGTCCTCGCCCCTGATAGGGGTGTCGGATATGGTAAGCTCGCCCTTGGATTTCATTGCGGTGATGTTAGTCTTGGCTATCTTAAGTAGCACCTCTAGGACTGACTCTATTACGTCACCGTGGATCATTCTCACTATAAAATTATAGGGCTTCCTAACTTCCCTCTCGCCACTCATAGCCATCTGTAATTGACACGTAGGACGACCGATGTTGCTCATGCGTAAGCGGGGAGCCTCGGTCTTCCTAGTAAGCTGACGCCGAAGAGAGGCCTTGAACCCCTCTCCAGCTTCGTCGATCCACGCCTCGAGATCTGCCTCGTTGATATTGAGACTATCAATCTCATTATTACTAAGGCACTCGAGGGCGTGTTTGATCGATACCTCAAGCATCAGGCTGCTTCGAAGTCTGCTTCGAGGTCATCACCCAAAGCCTCTAGGGCCGCCTGTACGTCGGGCGAATCCATACTTGCCTTTTCCATGAGAGCCTTGCTGTACAGGGCGTCTACCTCGGCATTCTCGGCCCGTATCATCTCGGCTACCGCTACAATGCTATCGTAGATCTCCTGAGTAACTGCCAGAGGCTCCTTGGGGTTAAATCCCCACTCCATAGTGTACCAGAAGATACTGCCGTCGTCCGATGCGTGGTCCTCGGAGGTCACATCTAACTCGTAGTTCCACATCTCGTAGCCGTGAGGTATGATGTCACGGAATTGAGCATCGAAGCGGGCGTAGATACCCTTAGCCGTAGAGGCGAAGTTGTTCTGGCCCGTAAGTTTAACCAGACACGGCTCATTTTTATAGACGATCTTCTCACCGTCCACCGTAGTACCCTCGTAGCTAACCAGACCACGTATCAGGCGAGTGTTCTTAACTGCCCTCCACTTAGCCTTCTCCTCCTTAGAGAGTTGAGCCATGCCCTGACCATTAGGCTTACCGCAGCGCAGTAGACCATTAGTAGAGCGGGCCTCCTCAGAGAAGTTAGCAATCTGCCTAGACCAGCTAACGAATTTCTCTTCGTCGGCGTCGTAGTGATTGTACTGGAAGTGATGAGATAGCGGGCGGAACTTAACCGCTGGCTTGCTTGCCTCACTGGCGACGTATGCCTCGGGACCGTCCACACCCGATAGGTAAAATGCACCCATCGGCAGGCTCTTTTTATCCTTGTCTTTAAGACGGCGGTTATTCTTTAAGACGGGCAATATGCCTGCCTTTTTAGTATCCGCCTTAGCACCCATTTCAGATGCTAGGGCGGATAGATCGAAGCCGTCAGTAGTAACTATATTTGTCATGCAATAATCCTTGCCTATATTTAGGAGGACATTATGGCATTGCTAGGTGGCGTAGTCAACACTTAATTGATGTTGATCTAACCAATTAGTACCGCCACTTATCTCTATGTCTAAGGGAAGTACGGAGTCGTAGCCCCACCGAGTGTGGGCCTCACTAGTTATTCCTACCATGGCCTCACTTAAGAGACGGCACACGGTGTCCTGTTCGTCAGGAAAACAGTCCACAACTATGCTATCATGCACCGTAAGTATTAAGAGAGACTTAACTTTAGCCTCTCGGAATAGACGCTGCGCACGGATGCAGGCCAGAGGCACTAGGTCCCCCGTAGCAAACCCCTGAACGGGGTAGTTCACTACTTGTGTGGCATTAGTACAACGCCCGCTGCTCAGTCTCTTGGCCCCCGGCCAAAAGTATTGACGGCCCGAGGGCGTCTGGACAATCCCGTTTCGGATAACGCCGTCCATCAGACGCTTCTGGTATCCGCCCAGACCCTTGTAGATCTCAAAGAACTGCTTGAAGTAGTTTTGTACGTGGTGGGGTTCTCCCGCCCCCATCCCACCATAGAGTGGGGCGAAGGTGTAGGCCTTAGCGGCCTGCCGCATGTCCTTACTAACAGACTCTACGCTACACCTGTTAATAATAGATGCCGTCTGTGAGTGGATGTCAGTGCCATTCTTAATGTCCATGATGATCTGCGGGTCCCGAGACAGTTCCCCCGCCACACGGAACTCCAGACCACTGAAGTCTGCCTCTAGGATCTGACCCCCATCAAACCGACTAGTGACCGCCGCCCTAACTGGGAAGCCCCTCTTAGGCTGGTTTTGGAAGTTAGGGTTAGAGGAGGACAGGCGGCCCGTGGCCGTGATGCACTGGTTAAAGTTACTGTGCAGGATGTTATCGTGGCGTGTCCAAGTCTGGATGCCCTTAACAAAGCTGTCGAGGTAGGTACTCAGGGCGTTCAGGCGGGTGAGTTTAGTAAGGAACTCTACCGCTAGGTCGTTACCCTTATCGGTGGCCTGCGACACTAGAAACTTAATAGTGTGCTTGTCTGTCTTAAAGCCATTGACGGATGCGTAGCTAGGGCCAATGGGGTTTAGCCGTAGGCCCGCCACCTTACCGTTCTCTACGTACAGTGCGCCCTTGCCCACGCAGGTCTTACACTTACTGGGGTTCTTGTAGGGGTCCCCCTGCACTCTGTACTTCTTGCCCAACCGCTGTCGGGTCACCACCTTGTACTTCTGTATGGTGCCACGGCCATTGCAGTCGGGGCAACATACGGCGTCAGTACGCTTAACTATCTTAGTGGTGGTACGCACTGCCGCAGCAAACTGCGTCTTGTTCATGCGGGGCGGGTAGAGGGACTTACCCCGAGCGTCTACGCCAATGTTCCAGATGCGTATGTGGTCGGGTCGGTCGGTTACCTTACGGGAATATATAACCTGTGTCATATCTGCACCACTATTAAGATTAATAGGAGTGTCACCCATTACCTGCTCGGTGATGTCTACAAGGCGCCTAGTTAGTTGGCTATGCTCCCTCTCTAGTTCTACCTTAACGGCCTCTAGGGCGGGCAGGTCAACGTGTACGCCATTAGACTCAATCTCTAGCAGGAAGAATAGCATCTCATTCATCAGTACGACGATGTTATCTAGCGATTGGTTCTCCCCCCTAGCCAACTCTACTAGCTGTGACTCATAGACCTCCCCGCAAGACACTACGTCGGCCTCGGCGTACTCTAGTACCGTAGCTAGTGGCATCTCCTCAAAGCCCGTCCCACCCTTGAACAGGTCGTCGATAAGGTCCGACTTCTTCAGACTTACGTAGCGACGCTTGGCAGTCTCCTTCAGGGATAGCTGACGCCGCTGGCCCTTGGATAGTATATGCTCGTTGATCATCGTGCAGCGCACGGTCGGGGGTAGCGTCAGGCCCATCTCCCGTAGCCACATGCAGTCGAACTTAGCATTGTGTGCCACTAGCACGTCAGCCTCGCTGAGAGCCTCTCTGAGGGGCTGTATTGAATCTGAGGTAGGTTGGTCCCTGTGATGGAATACTAGGCTTGTAACGGCCCCCCCATCGAGCCACTTGTAGTGTGCGCTGACGCACTTGTTATTAGGATTGAAGGGGCTGTTGTCTATCTTACCGTCGAAGCGTTGCACGGTAGTCTCTAGGTCTAATACTAGTACCCTCATACTACATACCTCCCCTGCTTCGTAAGGTTGCAGGGTACGACCCCGTGCCACCCCGACAGCTTATTCTTCGACACGTTTAGGAACCGCATGGTGTCGGGTTCCCCGTCGTCCGTCTGGGCGTGTTTGCCTATGCCGATGATCAGGTCCGCCTCGGCAGCCTTACCTGTCTTGGAGTTTTCCATCATGCTAAAGTCTAGGCGGGTACGGTGGGCGGCGTCGGCGGAGGCCTGCGATACCGCTATCAGGGCGCACTCATGTCTCTTAGCCATCTCTCTCGCACGGCGGTATAATTCACGTAGCTTTTCGTGTGAGGAGTTATACGTACCCTCCATATTAACCTTGTCGAGTTGGTCTATTATAACGATGTCGGGGGCGTGTCGCTTTATGTATCGATCCACCTTAGAGAAGTCCCACTCCTGCACGTCCTTCATTATGAAGCGGCTCTTGATGGCGGCCCATCGGGCTAGGGCGGCGAGGGGGTCTGCCGCTACCTCGTCCTCCGTCCACCCATTCCACGCCTGTATGGCACGGAGTCGGGTACGCTTCATGGACTCCTCATTGCCCAACATAAGTACCTTAGCACCCTGCTGGCACCAGCCGTCGGGGGCCGCTGCGAGGGATATTGCGAAGGACGACTTACCCGTCTCGGGGCGGGCAAATACTATACCAAACTCGGAGGGTCCTATTCCGTATACGCAGCGGCTAAGTGAGTCTATGTTAAACTGCCACCGAGCCTCGTCAGAGGCCGTAGCCAGTAGCTCAAAGATGTCATCAGTAACGGGGTCACCAAACTCGTCCTCCTCGTCCATGCCGTCCCTGACCTGCTCTATGGCGTCGTAGATCTTCTGGACTACGGAGAGGCTGCCCTCGGAGGCGTTCAGGGATAGCTGCGCTATCTCTCGGAACATCTCTTGCTGCCATAGCTGCTTGATAACGTCCTTGGCTACGTCAAGGCTAACTGGTGTAGCGGCCTCCACCTGAGCTAGGGCGTCCTGAAAGATCTCATGCTCAGTACGAGTGGCGGACGCATTGTTTACGGCCCACACCGCACTAATGTCAGTAGAGGAGAGGTCGTGGTTGTATTTGCTATGGGTGTCTCTGATCGTGTCGTACACTTTTACGTACGCCTCGTCGAAGATAGATGTCTTTACTCTGCCACTGTTCTCCGCAAAGAACTCGGATGATAGCAGGGATTTAAGTAGTGATGTTTGCATTTTGCACTGCCCTTTCGAGGTATCTCAATAGGGTGGCATCTTACGCCACTTAGTAGGGGCATTGCAAGAACAAAAAAAGCCCCGAGTAATAAAACTTGGGGCCTACGTTAGTTAAGTGTTATAGTGTATTAATTACTACGCCATTTCATTTTAGCCATATCAATAGGAATGTCTCCCCTACGCTCTTTAACATCCATACCGTGCCACACAATTCGTGGGTCTGCCTTAAATACTGTAGCAAAGGCACTCTCTATGGTGGCTTCTATTTCGGCTATCTCTTTATAGCTGTCTGCCGCAATGTCTGCGACTATTATTGCTCTGGCTTTCATAATACTAACTCCTGTAGCTGAGTTAAGGTTAAATATTTCAAGTCCCTCTTTGTTAGGCGTACTAAAACCGGCCCAGTAATGGACTTAGCTAATGTTATAGCTTTCATAGATGCATCATTGTCAAGCACAATATACAATTTATTATATCTTTTTAAGGTGTTCCTGATGTGTTCTGTAATACTAGTGCCGAGAAGTGCTACGCCCACATAATTAGTGAGCCTAGAGACGGAGCAGGCGGAGGCTACATCTTCTACCAATACTGCCGTATCGCCCTCGCCCACATGAATACCGCCGTCGGTATTGCCGTAGGCCCACCACTTAGATCGGTGTCCCGCCATGCTACGTCCTACGCACCCCGTACCCTCACCGTTGTAGAATAGGGTACGCTTCTCGGCGGGGGCATATCTTATGTTGATGTAGTCCCTCTCATATGCCTCGAGGCAATTATTATCCGTGACGTATTTGAGGGCGTCAGGATCATTGTGGATGTTCTTGGTTATTAGGGGCAGGGGGGTCACCCTATGGTTTACGGTAGTCAGGGGCCGCCTCTCTAGGGCCTTATGCAGAGACGCCACCGTACGCTTACCGCCCCGACTGCCCTTAGAATTGCAGGAGGCACGGTAGCAATTCCATACCGTCACTCCCTCCTCTGTCTTGCTGATAGAGAACTTCCTATGACCGCCACAGAAGGGACAGTCTAGCGTACGGGTCTCCCCCTCATGCAGTATGATACTGCTTAGTACGCTCCATTGGTCTGCATAAGAGGTAGCCATACTTATTCCTCGTCGTATTCAGGGCGGGGGTAGCACTTAGCGTTAGGATCAAAGCAGTCCATACACACGTACACAAACTTACAGGACTCGTCGCCATTCTCGTCCCAGTACACGGGAAAGTTATGAAGTAGGTAGGTGTAATAATATATGCCTACTGAGCAACCCTCCCGTAGCCACTTACAACACTCGTCACACACCTTATCATTATTAGAGATGGCAGTCTGCTTACCCCGCAGGGTCACATCAGTTACTTGGTCTTTGTAATTCATAGTAGTGCCTGTAGTTAGTATAGGGGTTTTACCCGCTGGCGGCTAAAACAGTATACAGTGATTTCCCAATCAGTCAAGTGCTAAATTTAACACTGAGTTATGAGACTAGTAGCGGCACCAGTAAGTTAAGTTATTGATTCATTAGTTAGTTGTTCATAACCTGAAGGTCGTAGGTTCAAATCCTACTCCCGCAACCAAACTACTTAAAATCAACAACTTAGCCTACCAGTGTTCGCTAAGGTGATAATGGCTGAGTTATTTTGTATCAGCCCGTGTTTTTTTCTGCTCTATCTTTTGCCCGTCCCCTCTCTTCGGTAGTGAATGGGCGTACATTCTTATTTATTGTGTCCCCGATGTCTACCCCTAAAATAATAGGGAAGGCAGGCTCTAGGGCAGAGCGTATGGCTTGGGCTAAGTTCATATGCTCTAGCTGAGTGGCGCTGTCGTCTCTCACCTCAAGATAGTGCATCCAAGATCGCAGCGTACCATTCACGTACATGCGGGACATCGTTAGGCCCTCTGGAAGCAATACCCTCGCACACTCCTTAGCGACACCTGACCTGCGAAGTTCATCGTAGGCATCGATGGCGGCTCTGCCTACACGTCGCTGTAAGACGTCTGCACGGTAGGTTGTCTCTATGTCCAGATCGTCTATTGAGTGTTGTCTGTTGGAGAGGTCTTGTCTTCGGTATTTTCTTGGGGTCGTTTTGATTTCGTCAGAGTATCTTTGTGAAAATTCAGAAAAAGATAGGGATCTATGTCGTAGCATTTGGCGGGTGATGTCTCTTGGTGCGATGACTTCCACCACTGCGTTTGCCATCTCGAACACACTCCAGTGCTTGTGATCAATGCAGTATTCAAGAAGCCTCTTAGCAGTCTTGTGATTGTTCTGATTGGAAGGGTTAGATACTCTCGCAGCATACGCTATTAACTCCTCTGCTGTCTGGGCTTCAATATTCATGGGCTGTGTTAGCCCGACTAATTTAGCTGAAATCATATTTATTTCCTTTGCTTCTATTTTCTGTACTTGTGATGATCTGTAGGTTACCTGGTATATGAAAACCTGAGACAGT
>Ga0209716_1002762_pt1 | contig 11241 bp, 10 predicted proteins | sample COGITO_mtgs_1205_FD_184811 | JGI IMG/M metagenome (GOLD analysis project Ga0209716, IMG submission 184811) | Pelagic marine microbial communities from North Sea - COGITO_mtgs_120531 (SPAdes) (version 2) | ecosystem: Environmental > Aquatic > Marine > Epipelagic ...
AGCAAGCCAGCCACAATCACCGGTCGTCGGCCAATTTTGTCCGACAGCAGCCCCAGAGGAATTTGCAAGACAGCCTGGGTCAGGCCATAGATACCCAACGCCAGGCCAAGCAGCAGAGGGCTGGCACCGACATACTGATGTTGATACAGCGCCAACACCGGCAGCACCATAAACAGGCCGAGCATGCGGAAGCCATAGAGGCTGGCGAGAGAGGCCACGGCACGGCGCTCTATAGCCGAGAAAGGCTTGCTGGATTGGGGAGGTCGGCTCAAGGCGGTATCAAATCTGTCAGGTGGTCAAAGGCTTATGTTAACAGCGCAGCGCAGTGGCGAAAATATTTATCACAATTATTTTTCAATAAGGGTCTGTCGCTGGGTCTGTGCCGTATTCTTTGGTCAGGCATTTAAATATTCATCAATTGATTTTGCCCAAGCTCGCAGATGGGCTCTATAATTATTGGTTTAACTCAGAGATAAGAAGCAGCAATGGATACCATTCAGGTTCGCGGCGCACGCACCCACAATCTTAAAAATATTGATCTTGATATTCCCCGTGACAAACTCATTGTGATCACTGGCCTGTCGGGTTCAGGAAAATCATCTCTGGCATTTGACACATTGTATGCGGAGGGGCAGCGCCGCTATGTAGAGTCCCTGTCCACCTATGCGCGGCAATTTCTATCGATGATGGAAAAACCCGATGTCGACCATGTGGAAGGACTGTCTCCGGCCATCTCCATTGAACAGAAGTCCACCTCCCACAACCCTCGCTCAACCGTGGGCACCATCACCGAAATCTATGATTATCTGCGACTGTTATTTGCCCGCGCCGGTGAGCCCCGCTGCCCGGACCATGGCCAGCCGCTCAATGCCCAGACTGTAAGCCAGATGGTCGACCAGGTTTTGGCCCTGCCCGAGGGCAGCAAGCTGATGCTGCTGGCGCCGGTAATTAAAGATCGCAAAGGCGAGCATCTGCATCTGTTTGACAGCCTGCGCCGACAGGGCTTTATCCGCGCCAGAATTGACGGGCTGGTCTGTGATCTGGACGAAGCCCCGGCACTGGATAAAAAGAAAAAACATACCATCGAAGTGGTGGTTGACCGCTTCAAGGTCAAAGCAGATATTGGTCTGCGCCTGGCGGAGTCCTTTGAAACTGCGCTGGCTCTGGCAGAGGGCCTGGCAATGATCAGCTATATGGACGGCGACCAGCCAGACCAGATTCTCAGCGCCAAGTTTGCCTGCCCGATCTGTAACTACAGTCTCAATGAGCTGGAACCCAGGCTTTTCTCGTTTAATAACCCGGCTGGCGCCTGCCCTACCTGTGACGGTCTGGGTGTGCATCAGTTCTTTGATATTGACCGGGTAATTCAGCATCCAGAGGCTTCTATCTCCGAGGGCGCCATTCGCGGCTGGGATCGCCGCACATTGTTTTATTACAATATGCTCACCAGCCTGGCCGAGCACTACGACTTTGATATAGAACAGCCCTGGGAAAAACTCTCAGCCATCCACCAGCAAAAAATTCTGTTTGGCAGCGATGACGAAGAAATTACCTTTAACTATGTCAATGATCGCGGCACCGTCTTCCGCCGCCAGCACAAGTTCGAAGGGGTGATCCACAACATGGAGCGCCGCTACCGGGAAACTGAATCCACCTCGGTGCGGGAAGAACTGACCAAATATATGGCCACCTCCAACTGCCCGGAATGCTCGGGCACCCGCCTGCGGAAATCTGCCCGCAATGTCTTTATCGACGATCGCCGTATTGAAGATATTGTGTGCATGCCCGTGGGTGACTGCAGTGACTATTTTGAAAATCTGGATCTACCCGGACGCCAGGGAGAGATTGCCGAGAAAATTATTAAAGAAATCCGCCAGCGCTTTAACTTCCTGGTTGATGTGGGACTGAATTATCTGTCACTAAACCGCAGTGCTGACACTCTGTCCGGTGGTGAGGCCCAACGAATTAGACTGGCCAGCCAGATCGGTGCCGGTCTGGTGGGGGTTATGTATATTCTCGACGAGCCCTCCATTGGCCTGCACCAGCGCGACAACGAGCGACTGCTTAAAACATTGATTCGCCTTCGGGATCTAGGCAATACAGTGATTGTGGTTGAACATGATGAAGACGCTATCGCCTCCGCCGACCATATTATCGATATAGGCCCCGGAGCCGGTATCCATGGTGGCGAGATCGTTGCCGAAGGTACCGCCAGGCAGATTAAAGCCAACAAAAACTCTATTACCGGACAGTTTATGTCCGGCAAGCGCGGCATTGTTATTCCCAAAGTGCGCAACAAAGGGAAGGGTAAAACATTAAAAATTACCGGCGCTACAGGTAATAACCTGCAAAAAATTGATCTGGAAATACCCCAGGGCGTGTTTACCTGTATTACTGGCGTCTCCGGCTCAGGCAAATCGACGCTGATCAATGAAACCCTGTACCCGGCAGCTGCAGTGGCCCTCAACAAAGCCACCACATTAAAGCCCGCGGCCCACAGCAAAATTACCGGCCTCAGCCATCTGGATAAATGCATCGACATCAACCAGAGTCCCATTGGCCGCACTCCGCGCTCCAACCCCGCCACCTACACCGGGATTTTTACTCCGGTGCGGGAGCTGTTCGCCGGCACCCAGGAAGCCCGTTCACGGGGCTACAACCCGGGGCGCTTTAGCTTTAATGTTAAGGGCGGTCGCTGTGAAGCCTGCCAGGGGGATGGTGTCACCAAGGTCGAGATGCACTTTTTGCCCGATGTCTATGTGCCCTGCGATGTGTGCAAAGGCAAGCGCTACAACCGCGAGACTCTGGATGTGCACTTTAAAGGCAAGAATATCCATCAGGTGCTGGAGATGACCATTGAAGATGCCCGGGAATTCTTTGGCGCTATTCCAGCCATTGCCCGCAAACTGCAGACGTTAATTGATGTGGGTCTGTCCTATATCAGCCTCGGCCAGTCAGCCACTACCTTATCTGGCGGTGAAGCCCAGCGGGTCAAACTGTCCAAGGAACTCTCCAAACGGGATACAGGCAAGACCCTGTATATTCTCGACGAGCCAACCACCGGGCTGCACTTCCATGATATTGAGCAGCTGTTAGCCGTGCTTCATCGCCTGCGCGACCATGGCAACACAGTGGTGGTGATTGAGCATAATCTCGATGTGATCAAGACCGCAGACTGGATTGTCGACCTGGGTCCCGAGGGAGGTTCAGGGGGTGGTCAGATTGTCGCCAGCGGCACCCCGGAGGACGTCGCCAAAGTCAAAGGCTCCCACACCGGGCATTTCCTAAAGGGTATTTTGGCGGGCTGAGTACTCGGCAACCATGCTATCAACAGCGGCTTGCTGGTACTCCCGCAAGCCGCTAAGAATTAACGTCTTCACACCACAACCCAGGGTTTCACCCTTGTCCACAAGGCGGAACTGAAATTCTGCATCACCGCGCTTGCCATTAACCTCAAGGCTGGTACCAGCCAGCTCCACCGTTGGTGCAGTCAGGTCCAGAGAATCAAAGTGCAGAGACATAGACTCATAGATCACCAGCGGGCGCTGGGGATTAATCATCACCTGATGCTCAGCCATTAATGGCACCAGCAGATGGGGAAAATTCTGCCCGGAAAACACCACATAGTTTCTCACCAGCTGCTCTATTATTTGCTGGTTATTAACCGTCTCACCGCTGCGACTGACCTGCAAATAGGATTTATCTCGCCCATCAACAATCTCAAACTGATTACCGGGGGCCGAGGGAAACAGCAGGCCAGTATCTCTTGCCACCATGCCCGCAAAGCTAAATGACATATTCTGGCTCAGGCCGTAGCGCTGCAGCACCAGAGCAAAGAGTAAATCCCCGGGCACACAGAAGCGCTTGCTATCCGGATCATGGATCGGATTGAAGTCATTGCTGATAGTCTTAGCAAAGCTACTGCCCTGCTCGGCACTGATGGTTAACTCTGATTGATTCTGATTGTAAAAATTATCAAGAAACATAACTTGCCCGGCACTGTTTAGATAAGCCGCGCATACTAATGGGTTTGGGGCTCAGGTCAAGGGCGCGCTGACCCTGAAAGGTGCAAATAGTCAGCCAGATTAGACCAGAAGTTCAAGTGCCTAGCCTCCTAATCCAGCTCCGATTCAAACTCTTCAAGCAGATCCAGGGGCTCCATTTCCTGACCCTCAAGAGCTTCATTCCAGTTGACGCCTACCATTAATACATCTGTATGCATGCCCGGCAGCCAGTCATCGAGAAACTCCTCCAGCTCAATGGCCACAGGCCGATAAATATCCCAATCACCACTGCACAGGGCCTGAGCCAGCCGCTGATCAGACCAGAACGGCATCACATCAATACTGTCATTCTCCGTTGAACCCACCAGCGCCCAGTTGTCGCTGGTATCCTGCAGACCCCAGACACAGCCATTTTCAAGACATTCCACAATCAGGCGATCGAGGTTTTCCTGCATATCATCGGAGACTGGATCCATAACTCACACTCAGTAGGCTTATTGCCCGCCATGGTAACTGCTTTGTCAGTCAGTCACCACTGCTACCACAGGCCAGATGCGACAATTTGTCACATTGATTAAACCCTTAATTACTTTAAGCTCCCGGCCTGAATTTTCCCTGCCAATAGGTTTTTAATCATGAGATCTGCATTTATTTGCGCCGCCAGCTTTTTACTGATTCACAGCACCATGGCTGACCACAGTCACAATATTAATGAAATTACAGTACAGGCCTATCCACCGGTATCCCAGATCTCCACAGTCTCTAATTCCGGCTCTAATAAAGGGCTATTTGCCAAGCCAGATTCCGCCGAACTGCTGCGCGCCATTCCCGGGGCCAGCTTTAACAGCAACGGCGCTATTACCGGTGTAGCCCAGTACCGCGGCCTTTTTGGCGATCGTGTTGCAGTGTCGCTGGACAGCTCCCCGGCCCTGACCGGCGGCCCAAATGCCATGGATACACCATTGTCCTACGCCCCAGCTTCACTGCTTAAAGAGCTTTCAGTGCATCGAGGTATCGCCCCGGTTAGCGCCGCTCAAGAGAGCCTTGGCGGCCATATCAGCGCTCACTTTGACCGCGGCAGCTTTAACAATGGCCGACGTATGCAGCTGAGTGGTTTTGCCAATAGCCGCTACGGCGACAATGGCAACCAGTCTGCCTCCAACCTGCAGCTGGTAGCGGCCAACAAACAGCATAAAGTTGCATTGCTTGCCTCCTATGATGAGGGCGACAGCGGCGAAGCTGGCGATAACCTGCAGCTGACGGGAACCCAGTATCAGCGCAGCCGCACGGATCTTAGCTACGGGCTGCAGTCCGGCGTCACCAATGCCGACTTCCATATTGGCCAAATGGATATCAGTAACTCAGGCACCCCTGCACTGGCCATGGATATCACCAGCGTAGAAACTGATCTGGCCGGTTTTAATCTCAGCACCGAGATCAATGACATCAAGATATTTGCCGACCTGGCCTGGGCCGATGTGGTCCACAGCATGGACAATCACAGCCTGCGTCAGCCCCCTATGATGACCATGGGTTACAGAACCAATCTGGCCACGGCAGAGAATCTGTCATGGACCTTCAAAGCTGTACTGCCGATCGATCAGGCTAGCCTGACATTGGGTACTGACGGCAATCTGGCTGACCATAACTCAGTGATTAACAACCCAGAGAACGGCATGTTTGAACTGGTAAACTTTAATCAGATCGAGCGCGACAGCCTGGGTATCTTTGCCGAACTGAAAGGCCAGCTCCCCAACCGCTGGAACTATGAAGCTGGTCTGCGCTTTAATCAGATCGATCTACTTGCAGGCGAAGTCAGTGCCGCAGGTATGATGGGTAGCAACGCCAGCGCTCTGGCAGCAGCCTTTAATACACAGGATCGGGATATCAGCCACAACAATACCGACCTGGTAATTAAACTGAGCCGCGCCCTCAATGCCAGCACATCATTCAATGTGGATCTGGGTATTAAAAACCGCGCCCCTTCTTATCAGGAACTGTTTTTGTGGCTGCCCTTGCCGATTACCGCCGGTCTGGCGGATGGCCGCAGCTATGTGGGCAACACCCAGCTGGACTCAGAGACCGCCAAAGAGATTAATCTGGCGATCAGTCACAACAGTGGTAACTTCAGCATTGCACCGCAGATTTTCTATCGCCGCATCGATAACTATATTCAGGGCACCAGCACCATGAATATGACCGCCAATATGGTCAGCAATATGATGTCAGGGGCACCGGCACTGATGCACAACAATGTCGATGCCGAGATCTATGGGCTAGACGCCAACTGGAACTACAGCATCAACGACAGCTGGTCTGTGGATGGACTGTTTAGCTATGTCCGCGGCAAGCGCACAGATATTGACGACAACCTATACCGCATTGCACCAGCCAACAACCGCATCAGTCTGCACTATCGCCCCGCCAGCCTTGAGCAAAAGTTGCAGCTCAGCATTGAGTCGCAGATCTATGCCAAGCAGAGCAAAGTGGCCAGTTTTAATGGTGAGTCCGCAACTGCAGGCTACGGCATTATTAATCTTACTGGCCAGTGGTCAGTGAGCAAAACCCTGCAGATCCAGGCTGGCGTAGCCAACCTGTTTGACCGTCTGGTGGTCAACCATCTCAGCGGTCGCAACCGCGCCATGGGCAGTGATATTGCCCTGAGTGCAGGCATACCGGATACTGGCAGAAACCTTTATATCGCACTGCAAATCAACTGGTAAGGCGGGATTTCTGATACCATTTGCCCATGACAGAACATGGTATCTATCAAACCCATTTAACCGCCCGACAGAACCTTAACCGCCTCAGTATTATTCGCGGTGTGGCTCTGCTCGGGCAGTTGCTGGCGCTGGTCTTTTTTACCTCGATCAACCCTATAGGACTGCCCACAGAAGCCATTGCCCTGGTACTGGCAATCTATGCCTCAGTCACTGTGGCAGGCTGGTTGCGCAGCAGACTAAGCATTCCCATTACCCAGCGGGAATTCTTTATTCACCTGCTGGCGGATATCTTTTTCTTTTCCATGCTAATGTACTTTAGCGGCGGCGCCTCCAATCCGTTTATCTCCTACTATCTGATTCCCATCAGTATTGCCGCCATTACCCTGCCCCGCCACTACAGCATTCTTATCGGTCTCGCCGCACTGCTGAGCTACAGCCTGCTGCTCAACTATTTTGTCGCCATTGACGCCATCGCCCCCAGCGGCCATGGGCATCATCAGGCCAGCAGCAATAATTTGCATATTCTCGGCATGTGGGCCAACTTTGCCATTAGCACATTAATTATTACCTACTTTATTAGCCGCATGGCCAATGCCTTAAAACGGCAGCAGCAACAGATTGCCGAGCAGCGGGAAGCCCAGTTGCGCGACGAACAGTTGCTGGCAGTCGGCACGTTGGCCGCAGGCACAGCCCATGAACTGGGCACACCATTAAATACCATGAAGCTGTTGGTGGATGAAATGACCGCCGAGGCCAAACATCCAGAGGCAGATCTGCAACTGCTTAACCAACAGCTGGAACTGTGCAAAACCACTTTAAAACAGCTATTGATGACTGCCGAACAATCCCAACATCACCAGCAGCAGACACAACTGTTGCAGGCCTATTTCTCCGGCTTGCTGCAGCGCTGGCTATTGATGCGGCCCAGAGTAAACGCCAATATCACCCTGGCCGACAGGGAGCAGAGCGCTAGCTTTCACCCCACCGTCGACCAGTCGATTATTAATCTGCTTAACAATGCTGCAGATGCCAGCCCCCACAATATGGATATCATCGTGGACTGGGACAATGACCAGGCCCGTATCAGTATTCGCGACTATGGCGCTGGTTTGGATGCAGACAAAGTAGATGATCTGGGCCAGGCATTTGTTACTGACAAAGCCGATGGGTTGGGGCTGGGATTGTTTTTATCCCGCGCCACCCTGACCAGATTTGGCGGCACAGTCAGTCTGCAAAATGCCCCAGAGGGCGGCACCATCACAGAGATAATACTGCCCCTAAATGACAAGTCAGCCCCAGGCAATGCCCAATGAATTATCTGCTGGTAGATGATGATGGCAGCTTTAGCGCCATTCTGGAGAGAGCCCTAACCCGCCGCGGCAATTCCGTTGCCTGCGCCAGCAACGGTGAACAGGCCGCAGTCCAATGCTCTGCTGCCAGCTTCGATCGGGTGATACTGGATCTAAAACTGGAGCAGGAATCCGGGCTATCAATACTTCAGCAGCTCAAGCAGCTGCAGCCACAGATGGATATTCTGATACTGACTGGTTACTCGAGTATTTCTACCGCAGTGGAAGCCATTAAACTCGGGGCCATCAACTATCTGTGCAAGCCAGCTTCAGCGGATGAAATTATTGCCGCCTTTGACAATACAGAGGCCAATGCTCAGGTGCCAATGGAGGATTCACCCCCCTCGGTAAATAGACTGGAATGGGAGCATATTCAGCGGGTGCTAAATGAGAATCAGGGAAATATTTCTGCCACCGCAAGAAGTCTGGGTATGCATCGCAGAACATTGCAGAGAAAACTACAAAAACGGCCAGTAAAAAACTGACCGCAGTATTAACCTAAACCTGTAATAGAGCCTCTTAATTAAGCACCCTATAGCCTCGACCTATCAGGCATCGTCGAACAATCCGGTCCTGCTCACGGCGACTGCGCTTATTGGATTTAACCCCGCCCAACACAGCACCGGCACCAGCGCTGCGCTCTGCAGTTTCATGATTGCCCAGCACGGCACCTAGAACACCGCCAACCACTGCGCCTTCAACAGCGCCTTCAACCGTACGCTCGGTCACATTGATCTGGGCGGCATATTCTTCACAGTCCGCAAGATCGACCTGATACTCATAGGGGTCGACACCCAGAGTATCCACAATCACTTTCTCCGGCGCGCCATAGCGATGGCCATTGGCACAACCAGAGAGAAACAGGGCAACAACAACTGACAGACATAATTTGAGCATGGTATTTTCCTTGGCCATTAATAGATCTTGTTAACCAAACGCCTGTCAGCCAATTTGGTTGACCGCTAGTTTGATTTACAGTGACTTTGGCTTACAGTTACTTAGCGTTATTCATAATACCGCGCACTGCCGCTGGCAAGTCGGCAGGCAATACCACCAGCTTCGAATTGGGAGAGGTGGACATGGTCTTCATAGCCTCAATATATTGCTCACCCAACAGGTACATTGCCGGCAATTCTTTATCCTGAATCGCATCATTGACCTTGGTCAGTGCACTCTTGGTGGCTTCGGCCAGCACTACCTGAGCCTCAGCATCCCGGCGCGAAGCCTCCAGACGGCCATCGGCCTCAAGAATTGCCGCGGTTTTTTCGCCATCGGCACGCGTCACTGTGGCACGGCGCTGACGCTCTGCCGCCGCCTGCTCTTCCATAGCCTGCTGCATGGTGCCACTGGGATTAATATCCTGAATCTCTACAGTCTTCAGGGTAATACCCCAGTCGGCAATATCGTCTGAAATCGAATCTTTAAGCTTGGCCTTGATCTGGTCTCTGGAAGACAGCGCATCATCCAGGGCCATTTCACCCACAATAGAACGCAGTGAAGTCTGCACCAATGTGCGAATAGCCAGCTCATAGTCTTCAACACCGTAAACTGCCTTCTCAGGGCTGACAATATTGATATAGGCCACAGCATTGGCAATGATCACCACATTATCCAGAGTAATCACTTCCTGAGAGGGAATATCCAGAACAATATCTTTGGTGGTAATCTTGAATGCAACATCATCGATATAGGGGACAATAATATTGAGCCCAGGGTTCAGAGAGCCATGGTATTTACCCAACCGCTGCACCACCCATTTAGATCCCTGTGGCACCAGACGAATGCCTTTGTACAGAGTAATAATAACCAACAAGAAAACCGCAACAACAATAAACAAACCTTCCATCTTGTATCTCTCTCTTTTTACTTAATTAAGTTTGGTAACCAGCAAAACATTTTCTGAAATCTCTTTGATATGCAGGCGATCACCCAGAGCAACCTCGCTATCACAGGAAAACTCCCACTCCTCATAACCCAGTATCGGCGTGCTAAAACGCATTTTGCCATTGCTGGTATCCGTGGGCAGCTTGATCACCTGACCAGCTTCGCCAATCGCCGACTCACTGGCTAACCCCTGTTGATTGCGGTCAGCCAGTTTCGGTTTAATCAGCATAAACCAGACTAGGGTAAAACCCACAGACGAAAGGGTCCACAGCAGCACCTGCCAGTTAAAACTCATCTCCACCACCAGACTGACCAGCCCCACCAAAATGGCGCCCAGGCCAAACCACATAATGGTAAAGCTGGGGATAAAAATCTCCGCAATCACCAATAAAATTCCAAACACCAGCCAGTGCCAGTAAAGCATCTGCATATCCATTAAATGTTCCCTTATAGAAGTATCACCCAAGGATAACAAACTTCAGCCTTCGGCGGCATCCGTTTGCAATCCCATAATCAGCGCATCTTCGCGACCAAATTCTGTTTTGTAATAATCCCGCCGCTCTGCAATCTGCACAAAGCCTGTCTGCTGATAGAGCCTGATAGCTGCAATATTGGAGACCCTCACCTCCAGATATAGACTTTTTACCTCGGCAGGCAGCTGTTCAATCATCCCGTCAAGCAGCTGGCGGCCCAGCCCCTGGCCCTGCAAGGCCGGGGCGATAGCAATATTGTGCAGCTCAGCCTGATCCAGCACAGTAGCAACAATGGCAAAGCCCAGCACCTTATTCTCTGCAACCAGCACATGGCCAGAATCCAGACTCTGTTGAAACTGTTGCTTGCTCCAGGCTGAAGCTGATGTAGATAACTCAATAGCACGAACCTGGTCCAGGTCGGCAGGCTGCATATGGCGAATCGAACAATGGCTAATCAAGAGTCTGCTTTGTGAACTTGGCGCATGGGCGAGAGATAACGAATGGTCTGCCAGGTTTGACGCTTGCACTCCGGCTTATCGATCATATCCTGCAATGATGGCACCAGCAGCGCGGTGACCTGACCCAGAATATCCACCTGACCATTGCTCACCGCCCCTCGCTGCTGCTCATTTAACAGCCACTGGGACGCCGGGTCTCCAAGCAACAGAACAAGCTCGATACCTTTACTGTCAATTCTCGCTTTAAGCATAGTGGCCAGGTACCCGCGCACCTCTGCTTCATCACCCTTCATATTGGCATGGAGGGGCCATTTCACCATTTCCATCTGGGGCAATGGGCCATCGCCCTG
>Ga0209716_1002763_pt1 | contig 11237 bp, 8 predicted proteins | sample COGITO_mtgs_1205_FD_184811 | JGI IMG/M metagenome (GOLD analysis project Ga0209716, IMG submission 184811) | Pelagic marine microbial communities from North Sea - COGITO_mtgs_120531 (SPAdes) (version 2) | ecosystem: Environmental > Aquatic > Marine > Epipelagic ...
ATCAATGGTTGCAATTGATGAAGCGACTACAATTAAAACACCTACATCCAATAGAACTAAAAACATATTAAAATTAAGTAATCATTGTAAATATAGAAGAATACTTACAGGTTCTCCTGTAACAAAGTCTCCTTTAGATTTATACAGTCAATGTGCTTTTTTAGATCCTTGGTTATTAGATCATCAATCTTTTTATACTTTTAAAGCTAGGTATTCTATTTGTAAAAAAATACAAGTTAACGGACGCCAAATAGAAATTGTCGTAGGGTATAGAAATTTAGGGGAGTTATCAGAAAAAATAAAAACTTTTTCTCAGAGAGTTTTAAAAGAAGATTGTTTAGATCTTCCTGAAAAAACTTTTGTCAAGCATTATGTTGAACTTACAAAAGAGCAGAAAAAAGTATATGAGCAAATGAAAAAAGAAGCAATAGCTTTTTTAGATGGTAAAATGCAATCTTCCGCAACTGTCATGACTCAATTGATGAGACTACATCAAATTACTTGTGGACATTTTACAGCTGATGATGGTACCATAAAAGATTTGCCTTGTAGTAGATTAGGTGAATTAATGGACATCTTAGAAAAGATAGAAGGTAAAACTATTATATGGTCCCACTATACTCATGATGTAAAAAGAATTATTGCTGAAATTAAAAAAGTATATGGTGAAGATTCTGTTGTAGATTATTATGGTGCAACCGATACTGATTCTAGATCAGCTAATATTAAAAAATTTCAAACAGATGACAAGTGTAGATTTTTCGTAGGGACTACTCATACAGGTGGTTATGGTATTACCTTAACTGCTGGAAGTAATATGGTTTATTTCTCTAATGGTTATGACCTTGAGAAACGTCAACAATCAGAAGCACGTATTGATCGTATAGGTCAAACTAAAAAAATGACTTATATTGATATCATGGCTCAAGATACTATTGATGAAAAAATTGTAAAAGCTTTACGTAGCAAAGTTAATATTGCAAATGCAATTATGGATGAAAATTTAAAAAATTGGATATAGCGATTATAGTCCCCACTATAATCAATCCCGGCAGCTAAGTGCCCAACCTCCCAAAAAAACTATAATTTAAATATTAATGCTGTAATCATTCCACCCATACCCATGAGTAAAGCGCCAGCGCAACCGATTAAAATTCTTTCAATTCTATCAATTTGTAATTCTAATTTATTAATTTTTTCGTGAGTTTGTTTTTGCATTATTCTACAGAGTTTTTCGTGAGATTCTATTTTTTGTAAAGCAACGTTCTTAGGCATTATGCTGTATAAATTCCTGGCTCTGTAATATTGCCTTTTTGTAACTGATCAAATTCATATTCAGTTACATTTGGAGATATTATTCCTAAATCAATTGCAGTGTTGTAATCCATACTTTTAAAACCTCTCATCTTAGATTTATTAATATCTTGTTGGGTTACTTTGGCCATTGCATCTGAATAGAAATCAGGTTCTACATAAGGAATATTTTCAAAATATTGCGTAGGTTTCATTTCAGGCATTATTCCAAAACTACCTACATTAGGTAATGTAGTTATTTCTTCATCATCTTCTGTTCTATTATATTTATCTCTGATATCTAAATTTTCAAACGCAGCAGTTCCTCCAAATGGTAAACCACTGAGACCAGACATATCATAAGTTGGTTGATTATAAGTTTTTCCTAAACCAAATTTTTGTCCAAGTCCTCTTATTAAATTTCCCATAATTCCACCACTTGAAAGGAAACCCATAAGACCTCCACCTCTTGTATTTCTCATAGCTTGTTTTGCAAATGGATTATTAAAATTTCTAGCTCTTGCTAACTCGATTGGTGATATTGTATTTCTACTATCGAAAAAACCAGGATTAACTCTTTGCCCTGCACCTGCAGCGATAGCTGCAGATCTTATATCTTGTGCTAATTGTGAAACTTTTGGACTTACTCCTGGAGGCAATTCTGGACCTCCACCTGTTCCGTCAAATCCAGAAGAGTTACCAGTCTCTGCAGAACTATAATCTCCACCACCTTGAAATCCTCCAAAACCTCCCGGTCCTCCAAAATCCCCCTCCAAAGAAGGTAGACCACTAGGCCCTCTATTTGGTTTACCTTTTAATGATCCATATAAATTTAAATCTATAAGTATGTCTTCTTCTTCAGGTGTAATGTAAGCTAATTTAGCTGTAGGTGTATCTGGAGATGATTTAGCGATTTTTGGTGCAGTGACCATTTCTGATGGTCTGTAATTTCTTACACCACCTTGTATTTCATAATCTATTTTTTTATCTATAGCCACTATGCTAGTCCCCTTTGTCTTAGACGTATTTGTTTCTCTTCCTCAGATAATAAAGCATTTTCAGTGTTGGTCAACCCCTGATTCAGGTTGCCTGGAGCCTGAGCCATAGGTTGTGGTTGTATTACTTGTTGATTAGGCATTGGAGTTGGTGGTAGTGCTGATTGTTTAAAAGGATCAAAAGATTCTGTAGCTTCTACTTCATCTTCTATACCGAAATCTGATAAATTAAATTCAAATGTTTTACTTAAATCTGCTCCCATAAATGCATCTACCATTTCTTGTATTACAGGTAAAGCTTCTTCAAAAGGGTTTACATACCCGGGATTTGAAGCTGCAAACTCTTCAGATTTTTTTGCAAATTTTTCTATGATACCTTCTGATGGTATATAAGGGTTAAACAAACCTTCAAACAATGGACCATATTCTGAATTAGATCTACCTCTTTCGTCGAAAACTTGAGCAAGTTCTGAATCTTCTACATTAAATTCATTTGCTGCTTTTAAATCTAAGTGCATGTTTTGCTGTGTATTAAATAATGATTTATTAGAAACAAAAAATTGTCTAATAACTTCTTCTGCAGTTGAAGGTCTAGATAAAAGTCTACTATCTCCTCCCGTAAATTCTCTTACATCGTTTCTTCTTTTTTGGTCATATTGTGTAATTTTAAAACCTAAACCTTTTACAGGATCAATTTCAATTAATCTCCAACCTAATAATCCAGGTAATTCATTTTCTAGATCATATAAATTTCCTTTTGGATCGGGTATACCTTTGGCTGCATAATATAATCTAGACATTTGTGATTTAGAAAAAGGTACTTGAGTTTCTAATAAGTGTTCCATAATGATTTTCATTTTATCTTCAATAGGAGTGGAATCAGTGTATAATTTTTTACCTGTATCTGTTACACCACCTCTAACAACGATATCTATAATTGCTTCCGGTGCAATAGATTCTGATGTAAAGGGTTCAGTTGCTCTACTAAATGCATCTGAAATACCTTTTATAAATCCAGGTATTAGTTGTTCTTCTTTTTCTATACCTTCTTGAACAGATCTTAATATAGTTCTAAAAGGTTGTTCTAAATAATCGTAGGCATTATTATTACTCCAGTTTTGATAATAAAATCTTTCTTTACCATTCTCATCTTTTTTAGAGGATATAAATTTTTTATCTCCAACTTCATATGGAGCAACCCATCTTTCAAGTGCGGCTTCTTGTTGATCTGTAGTTCCAAAAATAGATTTATATCCTGCACCTATTCCAACACCTATGCTACCAAATGCAGTTATAGATCCCATTAACCTTTTCATACCTATTCCATAAAGAGCATTATCATTTTTAACTAAACCTTTACCTATTTCAAAAACCATAGGAGTCATATCTGATCCTTTTGTTGGTTTAGAATGTTTCATTTCTTTAAATATTCTGCTTCCTATACCAACACCACTATTCATAACTGCAGTTGGAAAAGACGCAAAGTTTGCATAAGGTGTAGAACGTAAGGCTTTTACAATATCTGATACATAAGCATAATTTGGAATAGTGTTTCTAACAATATCAGCAGCTTCATTTTCTAACTCTTCGGCTGTTTTTTTAATTCCTGCCTTTGCATAAGCACTACCTAATCTAGATTTTTCAACGTGAAAATTGTATATTTTATAAACATCATCTTCTAAAGTATATAAAGCTTGAGCAGGTTCAGTTAATTTACTTAATCTTCTTAACATTTTTTTAAATACATTGGTTGTAAATCCTCCATCTGGATTTAATTCAATATCTCTAAGTAAAGCTTGATAATCCCCCATTTTAGTATTTGAATTTACAATACCCAGTCTTAACATTTTACGGTATTCTTTCATTGCTTCAGGTGAACGTAAACCAAACTGAACAGTTTTAGCAGCTTTTGCCATAGCTTCTGCTACTAATTTTGGATTTGTAAAAAGGGTTCCATTTGCTAATGAGAACGCTGAAGCACTTAAAAAGTTACGCACATGGGTTGTAGGGGACAAAATTGTTTTTGCAATTTGTGCACCTGCTTTAGGATATAAAAATAAATATTTATAAGCATCGGAAAAACCTTGAGCAACTTTGTTTTCATAAGGTCCAACAAAAAATTTACTAATATTATTTACAGCTTCAAAGGAATCTGCAATTTGTTGTGTAGTATGCATACCTTTTAATCTATTAACCAATACACCATCTTTGAACATACTTTCTAAAGCATCATCAAGCGCAACAATTGTATTATTACCACCGGCACCTAATTGTTTTATGGCTTCATTTTTATCTGCATAAAATAATTGTCTTGTTCCTTTTTCTAAAGCATCATCATTAGCTTTTAATATGTCATCTATAAATTCAGTTCTTCTAGCAAGATTAGATAGTAAACCTATACCACCATAAATAGAATCCCTAGCGTCATCTACTTCACCAAATAATTCTCTAAACGCTTTACTACCTTTACCTACTATTTCAGTTGCAGGTACACCGTTTTTATTTTTTTTACTTAATATTTGTACAAAACTTTTTCTTACATCAGGTGTCTTTGCTGCCATAGTCATATCAGTCATTTTAAATGATGGTAACTGTGTATTTTTTGTAAATTTTGTAGTGTTATTTAGTATTTCATTAATTCTATAATCTAATTGATCTTCAGATAATTCTCTTCCATGTTTAGCTCCATGTCTAGATAATATACTTTTTACTTTATCAATAGATTGTTTACTTGGCGTATAACCCGATAAAGAATCAGTATATGGATTTTGAAATATCTTATATGTATTACCTATCATCATTTTAACTCTATCGCCCATTAAACCTGGCATGTTTCTTAAATCTTTTGGAAGCATAACTTGTGAAGTACTACCTTCTCTAATAGTATTTAACATACTAGCAAATTTTTGCCTTGTATTATAAACAGCATCGAAAATTATTTGTTGCGATTTATTATCTAAACCTCCGTTTTTCATTTGTGTTTGTAACTTTTTAGTTAAATCTGAATTACCAATTTTTTTTGAAAGATCACCTTCAAACATTAATTCTTTTAAATCTTTATAAAATTCAGCTTGACCCTTTTTATTATCTTCTCTTAATGTTTTATTAAAAAAAGATTTTACAGGTGAATACATTTTACTAACTTCTTTATCTATTCTTTTTACTTGTTCCATTGCAAAATTAGCATCTGCCGCCTTACCCGCTTCTTCTGCATTTTTAGCTAAGAACATTGATGTAGGTTTATTAGAAGTAGGTCTTACTGCTGATGCTGCTGTATTAATTGTTTTATTTATTTTAGAAGAACTAAAAGCTAAGTCTTTTCCAAATTTACCAACTTTACCTATTAATTTAGTTCCTCCATATACAAATGGAAAATATAATACAGAGTCTGCACCAAACTTTAATCTATTAATTAATTTTCTTCCAGCATCTTCTTTAGGATCTTGGGATTCCTCTAAATCTAATTGAGTTGGACCTATATCAAAAGCGTCTCCAAAAGTTCCTATCTTTTCTACGTCTCCTACAAATACTTCACCCGCAGCTCCTCCTACAACAGCGGCACCAAACCTAGCTACTCTTGCCTTATCATTTAATTTGTAAACCTGCTCCATTCCTTTTCTAACATTTTTTCCTTTTAGATTTACGTAGGTTCCAGCTTTTCTAGCTTTCAATGCTTTAGTTGCTAATTTAGATGCAATCTTAGCACCTAGTCCGGCCGGTACACCTACTTGTATAATTGCTTCTAATATTTTTCCAGCTGCTTTTTGTTGAGCTATTTCTTCAAAAGGATTTATTGTATCAAATACTTGTTCTACTCTTGCAGCAGCATTTTGTGTCATGCCTGTTGCGTCCATAATTTCTGCACCTAATGATACAAATCCTTCAGGTATTTTTAAAATACCTGATGCAACTCCAGCTAATCCGGCTTCTATTTGACTAATTTCATTATTATCTTCTGCATCTGGAATAACCGTATCATCGGACATTTGCCCAAAATCTATAGATTTTTCAGGTTTTTTTTTAAAAGGATCATATGCCATATAATTACTTTATGTATTATTGATTAGGCAATTTTTCCATCGTAAAATTATAAGGATTTACTTTAAATAAACCGCCTTCTTCAGTTTCAGTGTCAGGAACACGTGTAACAAAAACTTTTTGTTCTGGATTATAATAATAAATACCAGGCATTAAATCATCATATACAAATGTTTCTCTTTTTGTATCATAAGGAAGATACCTTGAATTTTGATAAATTTCAGCTGCTTTCGTATTTGTTGATGCTTGGTTTCTTAAATTTCTTTTAATAAGGTAATCATATTCTGCTGTTTGTTCTGGATATTTTTGAAAAAGATTAGGTTTGTCAAAAGATTTTAAAGAATTTTTAGAATCTATTCTTGCTTCCATAGCTGTTTCATATGCTCTTTGGTCTGAATAATCTTTTTGTAAACCAGATTCAGTTGTAGCTTTTATTTTAGCTATATCTTTTGCGTAATCTTGTTCAATATCTAATTGTTCTCCAGCTAATGCAAGATCTCTTTTAGCTTTATCTTGTGCTCCTAAATTTGTAAATAATTTTTCAGTCGGTTCTTCAAATGCTTTTGCTAAATTACCTAATGTTCCACCACCCCCTGTTTGAGATAAGCCACGTAATCCACCTTGAATTAAAAATTGTGCTATGGGATCTACAGTTTGAACCGGGTAGTCCTGCATAACCTTCATTAATCTTTCACTTGCAGATCCACCAATTTCATAGTTACCTCTATCAACAATACCAGTCATAATACCTTCTCCGACATTACCACCTTTTCTAAACATGGGTCTTCTAAATATTTTACTCATTATCTAAAATTATAATTTACAGGTGTTGGGTTAAACGCTTTGTATATTCCAGCAAGTGTTGAAGCTGCACTTAATCCAGTTTGTAATGCACCTGGTGTAGGTTGAACTGTTTGTTGAGTTCCTCCAGGGTATCCTGATATTAGACCCATGATGCCTGAACCCAGAGTCTGTGCTGCTTGAATAGGTTGCTGAGATTGTGCTTGTAATAATTGTTGTTGAGCTGATAATTGAGCTTGGTTTTGTGCTTGGTTAATACCACCCAATGTAGATAAAGCTCCAACATCTTGACCTAAGAATGCTTGTTGCGCTCCACCTAATTGTAATTGGTTTGCAATATTTTGTTGAGCTAAATTTTGCGCTTGACCAAAACCTTGTTGTAATAATTGTGCTTGAAGTGATGCTCTATTTCTGTCTGATGCAGATTGGTATTCTGCTCTTTGAACACCTTCACGTCCACCTCCAAAAGCACCAGATCCAATTGCTTGTGCTGCTAATTGAGGTAAACCTTTTTGTGCTTGAATATCATAATCAGCTAAAGTTGTATTAATAACATCTTGTTGATACGGAGACATAAATTGTTGGTATCCAGTAGGTCCTGCAGATGCAGCAGCTGATTGTAAATAAGGTTGATAACCACCTATACCAGCAAGTGCTGCTTGTTGAGCTTGTAGTTGTAAAGGATCTTGACCAGCAACAAACTGTGACCCCATAATTTTAGATAAGTCTTGTCCTTTAAACTGTCCAACTGCTTGTTGTAATTCTGTTAAATAAGGTTTTGCAGCTGCTTCTATAAACTCCGGTGGTCGTGTTACTTGTGTTATTGTTTCAGCCATTATACCCTACCACCTTTTTCTAATTTTTTCATCATGTCGTACATACGTTGTGCTCCTTTATTGACATTACCTTCACCCATTCCTCTTACAGCATCTGCTGTAAATACAAATTCATTGTTTGCTAACATTGCTGGAATGTCGTCTGCTTTTTCTTTTACACCAACTGGAGGAATAAATCCACCACTATCTCTAAGATCTAATTCTGTAACCCCTGCAGGGTTTTGATTTAAGGGTAAACCTTCTATACCTGCTGCTTCAATAGCATTTTGTTCTGGAGTACCAAAAGCATAACCTATTCTACCACCATTAGCGTTATTACCTCTAATTTTAATTGCTTCTTCTCTTATTAAATTATTTGCTTCTTCTAGAGATAGACCAAAATTTTCCATTAATTCTTCTCTTTTAGGTTTAAAATATTCATTTAACATAAAGTCTTCAGTGCTCATTGTTTCTGTGTCTTCTATTTCACCTTCTTCTCTTGGTAAACCTCTTGTTGCCATCATTATTTTTACAATTTCAGCTGCTTCTTGTCTATCCGCATCTTCAGGTATTGGATTAAAAGTTGTTGTATCTACCATCATAGCTGGATCAGGTTCAACATATGGTGTACCGCCTCCATAACCTATTCTACCACCTTCTGCATAACCACCTTGTCCTGATGTATATTCTGATAAATCATTAGCTACTAAATCAGGAATCTCTGCCGGATCATATTGTAAATCTGTATATGCTTTTGTTAGTTTACTTCTAAGAGCTTCAACATTTCTACCTGTTGAAATTTCTTCTTGTTCTTGTGGAGTCATACTACCTAAAACACCACCTAGTACAGTTGCACCTATCATTCCTGCTCCCTTGCCTGTAGCAAGACCTGCAAATTTATCTCCTAAACCTGTACCACCTACTATATTTCCTACGTTACCTAAAATAGAACTTAAACCACCAAATCCTCCAAAACCTTGACCGCCTCTAGTTATACCTGGAAGCATTTTACCAAAAAATGTACCTCCACCTAAACCGTAAATACCAGCACCTAACAATGCAGCTTTACCTAAATCTGATTTAGCTATACTTTTAACAGCACCGGTAACACCTTTAACGGCTTTTTTTACAAAACTACCTAAACCGTATTGTTGTCTAGGTTCAAGGCCCATGATGCCTCCACCCATACGTAATTGACGTTCCATTAATGATCTGTTTATTGCCATATTTTAAATATACTTATATTGTTAAGCAGGCGTAGATATCCTGTAAATACTATACTTTATTTGATTTTCTTGTCAACGTCAACACGTTTTAAACCTGTCAACATATCATAAAATCGACCACAATATTCATGGTCACCTATATGAGATATATGGTCCATTACATATACATATACTTTACCACCTATATCTGTCCATCTTTGACAAAATCCAAAGTCTTCACCAAAGTATCGTTTAGTTTCTGGGTCGTGTAGTGTATCAAATAAGTTATAAAAGTTTTCTTTTTTAGTCTCTTTACCATTAATAACAGTGGGTTGATATATCTCTAATTCAGGATGTTTTGCAATTAATTTATCTATTACATTTCTTTTAATTAACATACATCCTGTAGGAGCATGAGTTACTTGCATAACTCCTTTATCTACTATTAGTTCATTCTTACCAATCTTAATTGGATACATATATCCAGAAGATAATAAATCTTTTTCTGATTTAACCATGTCGGTTTCTTTTATCTTCTTCCACATCTTATCTGTTTCAAACATCTTCATTGGATATGGACATGCAATAATATCTTTATCAGCTTCTATCATTTTAAATATAGTTTCAGGTTTAAATGAAATATCAGAATCAATAAACAATAAATAATCATAGTTGTCTTTATGATTTAAAAACTCAGCTACACATAAGTTTCTACCTTGTGTAACTAATGATGATTTTAATAAACTAAAACTAACCATTATATTTCTTTTCATACATTCTAGTTGAAATTTTAAAACTGCTTGAGTGTAATGCATAGATACTTCACTATGACATGGAGTACATACCATTATTTTATAACCTGGTTTTGATCCTATGTTAATTTCAGTAACATTAGAATCTACTTTTTCTAATTTTTCTGTTTGGTAAGTATCTTTATTAGCGTTTGTAGTTTTCTCATTAAACCAAATAGGTTCATTATTTTGCATTGATTGCTCCTTGTAAAAATCTAGTCCAACTTATTGATTTAACATTCCAATTATAGAATCTATTAACATAATCTTTTTGCATTTTTAAATGATCCTGGATGCCTGGTGCCTCGAGCGATTGTGCAGCAACTTCTATACCTTGTGCAAATTTTCTAGCTAAAGATTCATAGTTATTAGAGTATGGAATATACATTGGAAACTCGGCTCCGGTTTCAAATAGTGCACCGTAGTTTGTACTTACACAATATAACCCTGCAGCCATTGCTTCAATTAAAGATATACAAAATGTTTCTTCCCAAATACTAGGATAGACAAATAATCTATAATCTTTTAAGTGTTCTTTAATATATTCATTTGGTTTGTAACCAATATAATTTACATTAGGGAGTTGTCTTGCTTGATCATAAAGTGCTTTGTATTGATCATCTGTTTGATCATAAAAACTTTTACCGTATACTTCTGTTGATGAATATACATCTAAAGTTATTAATGGATTTTTAACAAGTTGCATTGCACCTAACAACACACTTAGTCCTCTCCAAGGTGTACAGTGATGAATAATTTTTATAGGGTCACCTTTTTTATATATAGTTGGAATAGGTTCAATAGTATCTACACCATTTTTAATTACTAAACATTTCTCTGTAGGTAAACCAAATGCTTGTGTAAATTTTTCAAAACTCCAATTAGAGTTAAATACATACCAATCATATTTATGATGATTAGATTTATCTTTAAACCATGGAGCCAGATTCGGTTGGTCATATGAATTTTTTTCCCAAAGTATGTTTACTTTATTTGGATGTAATGGAATTTTTTCTGGTACGGATGTACAAATCTGTACTTGATCCAATAGTTTAGGATCAACGTGTTTTCTTAAATATTCAAATTGAAGCTCTGTTCCGCCTCTAGGATTTTGGTTTGTCATTATTTTGATTCATTACTTTCTGTAAAACGTTTAGTCCTTTCGGTGATATATGAACTGTCAAATCTTGAGCAACATGTTCTGCTACTGTTTCTGTATTTGGATCAGCTATATCAGCATCCTTCTCTGCTTCGTCTTTATATATTTTATTAGTTCTAGTATTTCTTAGAACTACTACT
>Ga0209716_1002782_pt1 | contig 11172 bp, 6 predicted proteins | sample COGITO_mtgs_1205_FD_184811 | JGI IMG/M metagenome (GOLD analysis project Ga0209716, IMG submission 184811) | Pelagic marine microbial communities from North Sea - COGITO_mtgs_120531 (SPAdes) (version 2) | ecosystem: Environmental > Aquatic > Marine > Epipelagic ...
ATCGGAGCGTGAGTTGGCGGAGCGTTTTGCTGTCAGTAGACCCACAATCCGAGAGGCGATTATTGCGCTTGAGGCCCAAGGCGTGGTTTCGGTTAAGACCGGATCTGGTGTCTATGTTCGCGAGCGTCAGTCGGATGTTCTTAGTTTGGGCCAGTCAGTCAGCCCATTTGAGCTTATAGAAGCCAGGGTTTATATCGAGGGTGAGGTTGCTGCGCTTGCGGCATCGCTTATCACTGATGAGCAGTTGAATACCCTGCGAGGCCTGCTAACCGAGATGGCGGAGGAAAACATTCAAGACGAAGCTTCTTCGGCAGGGGCAGATAGAAAGTTCCACTCGGTGATCTCGGAGGCGTCTAATAATCGCATATTGGGGCTATTTATAACCCAGCTGTGGGAGGCTCAGGAAACACTGCCAAATATCCGAATGGCGCACTCGGCGGTTTGCATGAAAGACACAGAACGCCGGATGGCAGAGCATGAGGCCATCTTTGATGCTCTTAAATCACGTGATCCAAATGCTGCTCGCGCTGCCATGCGCAGCCATTTCGCTCGTATGTTGACTGCGCTGCATGAGACCACCGAGGAGGCGGCCTTGAATGAAGCTAAGCTGAACGCATCCAAGATACGAGAGCGCTTTTCTTTCGAGCGTATGGTCGACTAACCTCGTTCTTCACTTGTCACCCCTCATCTTTTGATTCTACCTTTTGCTTAGCGGCTTCTGCTGGGCATTAGGGCCAATGCAAACCGAGACTTAAAATCCCCTTTTATTTTCCGCAACAGGTGCATCCTACCGACTATATGGGTGCGTCCGAGGTCTGTTTGCGGGAATAGCTAAATAATTTATGCATTTGAGCGCTAGGATAAAATTGTTTTGTCCAATAAGGTAATATTGGTATTACAAACCTAGTTGACAGATATTGTTTATTTGGTTAGTTTAGCGTCAGTTGTATTAAACATAACAGGGGAAAAAGTATGAAATCGAACAACTATAAGAAGCAAGGTGGCTTAAAGGGGGCGAATACATTCCGTCTAACCTTGGCTGCAGCGTTGGTGAGTTCCTTCACCGCGAGCTTGAATGCACAGGAAGCTCAGATCGAAGAGGTTGTAGTTAGTGGTATTCGCTCATCTCTGGCCACTGCGCTAGAAGAAAAGCGATCTGCTTCTAACTTAATCGAAGTGATTCAGGCGGAAGACATTGGTAAGTTGCCAGATCAAAACTTGGCAGAAGTGCTTGAAAATGTTACTGGTGTTCAAATTACTCGTACCGCCGGTATTGGTACAGGCGTTCAGATTCGTGGTACCAACGCGAATAGAGTAGAAATCAATGGCGTATCGACTGTGGGCTCAGGTTCTGGTCGTAGTGGTATTGATTTTGAAGATGTAAACGCATCAATCATTTCCTCTGTTGAGGTTACTAAGGCCTCAGAGGCAAAAACCATTGAAGGTTCTGTCGGTGGTACTATCAATCTAAGAACTATTCGTCCGCTTGAGCTTGAAGAGACGCTGGGCAGTGTTCGTGTTCAGATTGAAGATAGCAGTCTCACCTCCGATGGATCTAAGCCAAGATATTCTGGCGCCTGGGGTGATAAGTGGACTACTGATGCCGGTGAGTTCGGTGTTGTTATCAGTGGTAGTGTTACAGAGCAAGAAGCTGTTTCGTTCCGTCCTCGTACTGACCGTGACAACATCGCTTCGCCTGTTGGCGCAAATCCAGCTGAATTTCTGGGTATCCAGTTCCTGGTTCAGGAACAAGAAAATGATGATTACGACACGACTAACCTAGCAACCACTTTTGAGTGGGCGCCTAATGACAACCTCAAGTTTCATATGGACGTGATCATCAATGAGCAAGAGCGCAGTCGCGATCAGTACAGATTGCAGGCCTCTGGTGTTAGCTCACTGAGACAGCTGAGCATTCCTACTGCGTTTGAAACTGTTGACTTCGGCGTTGGCCCCGGTCAGTTCCCTGCTGCCCTTGCGGGTACGCTAGAGCCTGATCTGGCAAATGACGATGATGATCCCAACTTGCGTTTTTCGAGTGAAACAAATTCTCGAGTGACTGATAGTGACGTGTTCTCTATCGGTGGTGAATGGCAGAATGACAGACTGACCGCCAGCTTTGAGCTGTCAAGCAGCAACTCCGATACTGTGAGCCCTAACCTCAGCACTACGTTGAACTTTATTAACCCAAACTGTCCTCTTGATGGTCCTATTGATGATTCGGGCACAAGTAACGATAACTGTGTTCCATTCATTTATGACCTGTCTGGTGGGACGCTATCATTTGGTGTGAACTACGATTCTCCATTTGCTCCAGATCCGTCTGACCTGCTGGATCCAGCTAATGTTGTTCTGGATCAGGTTTCCGTAGATCGCAATACCAATGAAAACTCAGAAGATGCTCTGCGTATTGATTTCTCTTATGAGTTGGATTGGAAATCAGTAAGTTCCGTTGATTTTGGTTACCGTTACAATGAGTCTTCAAGCAAGTTTGAAGATATTGGTGACCGTATTGGTGGCTTTAGTAAAATGGTAGATAGCCCTAACGGTACTTCGTTTGCAGAACTGTTGGTTGCGGGACCCACTAACTACAATGCCGGTGATGGTCGTGATCTTTACATTCGCAACTTCCTGCTTCTGGATCCAGATCGCTCTTTCTCTGATCCTGAGGGAACCATTGAAATTCTGCAGAACGCAGTGATAGCTCACGATCCTAATAGCCCTGACATTTTGGATCTTCAGTCTAGCGAAAATGCGTTTTATGACGTAAGTGAAGAGACTACAGCGCTGTACGGTCAGGTAAATTTTGAGCATGGTATTTTCCGCGGTAACTTCGGTCTCCGCTGGATTGAAACTGAAGTTGACTCAGTAGCCTTTGGGCCAGCTGACGTGAACGGTGTTAGATCTTTAACCTCAACAAAAGGTAAGTATGATTTTGTACTTCCTCGCTTGAACATTGTGGCTACGGTTAGAGACGACCTGCTGGTTCGTATGGGCTATGGCTCAGACATCAGACGCCCAGGGTTTAACAACCTCAACACAGGTTTCACCTTTGATCCAAGTGAGAACGCGTCTGTTTCACTGGGTAATCCCGGCCTAGAGCCTGAAGAAGTTGATTCATTCGATATTTCTGTCGAATGGTACTTTGCTCCTTCAGCCGTAGTAAGTGTCGGTTACTTCTCTAAAGATCGTACCAATATCTTTGGTCAGGACTTTGAGGGTGCGTTATTGACCCCGAGTGACGAGTTCTTCGCGGATGGTTTTGTTCGCGAGACTGATCCCTCATGTCCTGGTGGCGGTATCTACAACCCGGAAGTAGTGCCCAATGTGTTGGGTGATCCAGCACAAACCGGTATGTGTGTTGATTTCACTCAGCCTGGTAACGATCCGGCTACCACTACTCAGTCAGGTATTGAGCTTGCTTTCCAATATGATCTTTCAAGCTTTGAAGATTCTCTTGGTTGGGCATCTGGCTTCGGTGTGATTGCCAACTACACCAAGCAAGACTTCAAAGGCGGTTCTGAGGTAGATACTACTTCTGGTCGTGGTTTGACTGTTTTGGGTGACGTGAGCATCGATCGTGGCCTGCTTGATTTCTCTGAAGACGCTTATAACTTTACTGTCTTCTATGAGAAGTATGGCGTGTCAGCCAGAATGCGTTACACCTGGCGTGAAGGCTTCCGTACCAATGACTTTGCTGGCGGCGCTAACACAAGTGGCAGCAGCACATTCAGCTTCCCAGTCCACACTCTGGACCGTGGTCAGCTGAATGCAAGCATCAACTATGATGTGAATGACCAGTTGAATATTGGCCTTGAAGTTGTGAATCTCACGGAAGAAGGTATTGATCAGCACTGTGTTAGCGAAACAGGCCCTCTCTGTTTTGTCGGCATACCTGATCGTCGTATCACTGCGGGCGTTAGCTACAGATTCTAGCCTGCGGGACCTGGATACTAACATTGAGTACTATGTTGTATAAAAATGGTAACTAGGTCATTAAGAAGCCCCGGCAATTTGCTGGGGCTTTTTTTTCTGTTTAATTTCGACTTTTCTGTAATGGCCTTGAGAGATATCTGGCTAATTCAGCTTTAGATTAGAGCATTGGGGACGTTTATATGCGCGAATCCTGGCGGTGGTTTGGGCCCAATGACCCGGTCACTATTAATGATATAAGGCAAACTGGTGCTACTGATGTGGTTAGCGCTCTGCACGCTATCCCTACAGGAGAAGTATGGTCAGTTGAGGCGGTGCAGGTCCACCAGCAGCTTATAGAGCAGTCTGAATCCGGACTGTCGCAACTGCGCTGGACTGTAGTGGAGAGTATCCCAGTCCATGAGGATATTAAGTTAGCGCGGCCCAATCATCAAAGATATATAGACAATTGGATTGCTTCCATGGAGAACTTGGCGGCCTGTGGCGTCAAGGTAATATGCTATAACTTTATGCCGGTTATTGACTGGACGCGGACTGATCTAAGGTTCCAACTTTCCAGTGGTGCCTATGCTTTGCGTTTTGATCAGCATAAATTTGCGGCATTCGATCTTTTTATTCTTAAGCGTGCTGGTGCAGAAGCGGACTACAGCGAGCTTGAGATTACCTGTGCACAACAGCGGTATGAGGCTATGTCCGAGGCTGAGCGCGTCCAGCTAACGAGCAATATTATTGCGGGTCTGCCTGGCAAAATGACTGGCGCCTACAGCCTCGATGAGTTCAGAGCCATGCTCCACAACTATCGAAATATTACCCGCGATGACTTGCGCGCAAATTTGGTTGCTTTCCTCGCGCAGGTACTGCCCCGGGCTGAGGCTCTGGGGGTAAAGTTGGCCATACACCCCGATGATCCACCCTGGGATATGTTTGGACTGCCGCGAATTATTTGCACAGCAGCAGACCTCGACTATTTTTTTGATGCCTTGCCCAGCTCTGCCAATGGCATGACGCTCTGTGTTGGCACCTATGGCAGTCGTTCGGATAATGATTTACCTGCGATGGCGCGACAATTTGGGTCACGCATTCACTTTTCTCATCTGCGTGGTGTTTGTCTCGACCCCGATGAGCCGCGTTCATTTTATGAGGCCAGTCACTTGGACAGCGACATTGACATGGTTGCGGTTATCAAGCAGTTGCTTATCGAGGAACTGCAGCGGAACCGCACCGGTGCCAGCAATGCGAATATCTATATTCGCCCAGATCATGGCCATCAAATGATGGATGATATCAATAAAACGGTTAATCCAGGTTATTCAGGCATCGGTCGGTTAAAGGGTTTGGCTGAGGTGCGCGGGGTGATCCGAGCTGTGTCAGCTCAGATGGCCGAGCAAGACAATGATCAACATAGATAAGGCAGGCGTTTAAATGAATCAATCCTTTGCGCAAAAATTCGCGAAAACCCTAGGGTTATTTCTCCCGGGCATTTTTCTACTGGGATTTAATATTGGCACTGGTAGTGTAACTGCAATGGCTGTGGCCGGCGCCGACTATGGCATGTCATTGCTCTGGACCATCGTTGCGTCCTGCCTTTGCACATTTTTTATGATCAATTTGTACGGACGGTATACGCTGGTTACCGGCGAGACAGCACTGCAGGCCTTTCGCGCGCATATCCATCCCGGGGTTGGCGTCTTTTTTATCATTGCCTTAACCGCCGGCGTCTGCGGCAGCGTGATGGGCGTGATGGGTATTGTTGCTGAGATTTGCTACGAATGGTCAAAGTCGGTAGTGGAGGGCGGCGTGGCGCCGATCTACTTTGCTGGGTTCTTTGTGGCGCTGGTTTATTTTATTTTCTGGAATGGAAAAACTGAGTTTTTTCAACGCAGTCTGGCGGTTATTGTTGCGGTTATGGCGGCCTGTTTTTTAATTAACTTTTTTATCATGATGCCGCCCCCAGGGGATATTGTTAGGGGGTTGTTGCCCAGTATTCCAAATGTACCTGTGGACTCAGGAAAGAGTGCATTGCTGGTGATTGCCTCTATGGTGGGCACCACGGTTTTTTCTGGCCTGTTTATTATCCGCACGACGCTGGTTAAAGAGGCGGGTTGGACTATGGCTGATTATCAGCATCAGCGAAATGATGCGGCTTTCTCTGTATTGCTGATGTTTGTGGTCAGTGCCGCAATTATGGCGGCTGCCGCTGGAACGCTCCATGCTGAGGGTGTCGGCTTATCCAAGGCCTCGCAAATGATCCCGCTATTGGAGCCCCTTGCCGGATCCATGGCGGTGACTATATTTGCTGTTGGTCTGGTGGCGGCTGGTGTTTCTTCGCAGTTCCCCAATGTACTTATGTTGCCCTGGTTGATTTGTGACTACTCCCAGTCGGCGCGAAATATGACTTTGGGCAGGTACCGTATCCTAGTGCTGCTAATCTCGCTGCTAGGTCTAGTGGTGCCGATTTTTGAGGCCAGGCCGCTGGTTGTGATGATTATTTCTCAGGCCTTTAATGCCGTGATTCTGCCAGCGACCGTCGCCTGTATTTTTTATTTAAGCAATCGCAAAGATCTGATGGGCGAACAGATTAATCACTGGTCTGCCAATATTATTCTCGGTCTTATTTTGCTGTTCGCACTTTTCACATCCAGTGTTGGTGTTAGAGGCCTATGGCAGATGCTTTAACTCTGTGAGATTGATTGTTTAGGTTGGCTCGTGGTCTGGAAACTATAAAAACTAATCTGTAGAAGGAAGGGGCGACATTTTGAAAATTCGAGACATTAAAGTTTTTGCCTGCTGTCCGGGAAGAAATTTTGTCACTGTAAAGGTCATTACAGATACTGGTGTGTACGGTTTGGGAGATGCCACAGTGAATGGCCGTGAGATGGCCGTGGTTGCCTACCTTGAAGAGCATGTGGTTCCCTGTTTGATTGGTCGTGATCCCCAGGCCATTGAGGATATTTGGCAGTATCTCTATAAAGGCGCCTATTGGCGCAGAGGTCCCATTACCATGGCTGCTATCGCCGGCATAGATATGGCGCTCTGGGATATCAAAGGTAAATTAGCAGATATGCCTCTGTACCAAATGCTAGGCGGAAAAAGCAGGGCTGGGGTTACGCTCTATGCCCATGCCAATGGCGAGACTATTGGGGATACTATCAACAAGGCCCAGTCACAGATCAATCAGGGTTTTAAGGCTGTGCGCCTGCAATGTGCGGTTCCCGGGCTAGAGGTCACCTATGGTGTGCTTGGTGATAAAAAAGATTATTACGAACTGCAGGGCAATCGGCCTCTGCCGCCGGAAGAGCAGTGGTCGACGGCGAAATACTTCAATATGATCGAAGAGCTGTTTTGTGAGGCTCGCAAGCAGTTAGGTCCTGAGGTCAAGCTTTTGCACGATGTGCATAGTCGCCTAACGCCCATAGAGTCGGCCAGACTAGGAAAACTTTTAGAGCCATACAACTTATTTTTTTTGGAAGATGTTTGTATAGCAGAAAATCAGGATAACCTTCAGCTGGTGCGTCAGTACACCACAATCCCATTGGCTATTGGTGAAACCTACAACAGCATATGGGACTGTAAAGAGCTTATTCAAAATCAATCCATCGACTTTATTAGAACCGCGGCCACTCATGCCGGTGGTATAACTGCTATGCGGCGTATTGCCGACTTCGCCAGCCTTTTTAATGTGCAAACCGCACCCCATGGTGCGCCGGATCTATCGCCCATATGTTTTGCCGCCCATATTCATCTGAACACCTGGACCCATAACTTTGGTATCCAAGAATATGTGGGCCCTGGCAATGAGCAAGTTCAGAAGATCTTTAGTCATGATATTGAGGTCAAAGACGGTCTTGCGTTTGTCAGCGAGGCACCTGGTCTTGGCGTTGATTTTGATGAGCTAGCCGCCGAGCCCTATCCCTATAAAAGGTCCTATTTGCCAGTCAGTCGTCTGGAAGACGGCACAGTTTGGAACTGGTAGGCACCTACTTTCCCATATTTATAACAAGAGATAAAAACAAAAGATGAGTAATAAACTAAGAGTATTGGTTCATGGAACGGGCTTTGCCGGTCAGGGGCACACCGAAGCCTTCAGATATGCCGGTGCAGAGGTCGTCGGCATAGTGGGTCGAACAGAGTCAGTGGTCAAAGAAGTGGCCGAGGCCTTAGCTATTCCCTACGCAGGCACTGACTGGCAGCAAGCGGTGGATCATTGTCAGCCAGATATTGTTTCAATCGCAACCCCCGGCGGTGCTCATTTTGAACCCATTGCACTTGCCATTGCCCAGGGGTGTCATGTGTTCTGTGATAAGCCCCTCACTGAGTCTGGTGAGACATCCCAGCGGCTATATGAAATGGCGATGGACAAAGGGGTCAAGACTGCATTTGCTGCAAGTTTTCGCTATATGCCCCATGTGATCCATGCCAAAAAGCTGGTGGCTGAGGGGATGATTGGTGAACCTTTAGAGGTGGAATGCATCTCGCACTTTAATCTTGAAAGAGATATTCCCTATGGCTGGTCTCATCGTAAGGAAGATGGAGGTGGTCGGCTGAATAACAATTTCACCCATAAGCTGTCGATCGTCACGTCTGTGGTGGGTGAGAAAATTCTCTCGATTATGGGAGAGGTGCGTGATGACTTGGTTAAAGCGCCAATTGTCGAGGGTGTGCATAATTTTAAAACGCGCAGAGACTTTATTCCTAAAGATATTAACGCCCCCTCTCTGAAATGGGGTGCGTCTAATGTGGAGTGGACCTATACAGTGCTGGCGCAGCTGCAAAGCGAATACGCCACTCGGCCAGTCTCAGTCCTGTTTAAGCATGGCGGCCTTAATCCTCGCTTCCATGAAGACCATATTGTTTTTTATGGCAGCAAAGGCGCTATTTATATCAAAGGTCATTATGGCAGTGGTCCGCTTTATCTGTATGGCGATAATCAGGAGTGGTGCGAGCTAGTTCTGCCCGATGAGATTGCAGTCAATATTCCTGAGGTGGAAGGCGATACAGAGAGAAACTGGCGCTACCTGATTAGGGAGCTGGTTAATGATATTAGTGGTAAGCCCGTAGCGCCTTATCAAACTTTCAGGGAAGGCAGTCAGTACCAACAGCTGATCGATATTATCCGTGAGAACAATCATCTGGTAGACGTCAGTCATCTGTAGAAAAAATATAAGCAACCACTACAAGAGGGGAAGGCATGACCTATGAGTACCTGGTAATTGCAGGTTATTTCCTGTTGGTGTCCAGTATTGCGTTTGTTTTTAAGCGCATGGCCAAGCAGTCAACCAGTGATTATTTTCGCGGTGGTGGCCGAATGCTCTGGTGGATGGTGGGCTCCAGTGCCTTTATGGCGCAGTTTTCTGCCTGGACATTTACCGGCGCCGCAGGCAAAGCGTTTACTGATGGATTTGCGGTGTGCCTAGTGTTTTTTGCCAATACATTCGCGTACTTCTGTGGTTGGGCCTACTTCTCGCATCGCTTTCGTCAGATGCGCGTCGATACGCCCACGGAGGCAATCCGGCGGCGGTTTGGTGGTCAAAATGAGCTGTTTTTCTCCTGCGCGCTTATTATATTTACCCTTATTAATGCGGGCATTTGGCTCAATGCATTGGGTGTATTTGCCAGTGCTGTTTTTAATGCTGACATCAGTTTAACCATAGTGATTACTGGCCTCACTGTTCTCCTAGTCTCTGTGCTGTCTGGCGCTTGGGGCGTCGTAGCCTCCGACTTTGTTCAGACTCTGGTGGTCGCTGTAATATCTCTCGCCTGCGCGCTGGTGGCGCTGGTAAAGGTTGGGGGGCCTGTGCGGTTGGTGAGTGACTTTCCCGCGGGCTTTGTGATGGGGCCTGATATGAACTATGGCTTGTTACTCGTCGGCACATTTGTGTTCTTCTTGGCCAAACAGTTAATCACCATAATGAATCTCAATGATTCATTTCGTTTTCTCAATGCCAGAGACTCTGTTCATGCACGCAAAGCCGCGCTGCTAGCCATGGGGCTAATGGGTGTTGGCAGTATTATCTGGTTTATTCCCCCCTGGGCATCTGCCATTCTTTATCCTGACGCGGCCTCAGCCTATCCAGAACTTGGCAATAAAGCGGGCGACGCTGTCTATCTTGTGTTTGTGCGCAACGCAATGCCTCTAGGAACAGTTGGGCTTTTGTTGGCCGGGCTATTTGCTGCATCCATGTCCTCTATGGACTCGGCCCTGACGAAGAATTCAGGTATTTTTATCCGCAGTATCTATCAGCCAATTTTGGCTAAAAGAGGCAAGCAGGCGGATGAGCGTCAGCTGTTGAGGCTGAGTATGGTACTCAGCTTTTTGAGTGGTGTTGTGGTTATTGCGATGGCGCTATTTTTTAAGTCATTGAAAGAGCTGAGTCTATTCGATCTTATGATGTCAGTATCCACCATGATTCAGGTCCCTCTGTTGATTCCGCTGATTGTGGGTATTTTTATTAAGAGAACACCCACTTGGGCACCCTGGGTTACGGTAATCCTAGGCTTGTTTGTGTCTTGGTTTATGAAAGACATATTGACCCCTCAGGTTTTTGCCAGCTGGATCGGCTTGGATGAACTCAGTCGCAGAGAAGCGGTAGATATGAATCTTATGCTGACATTAGCCGCGCATGTGTTAGTCACTGCCGGATTCTTTTGTCTGTCGACACTGTTCTATAAAGACGACCAGGATAGTTTGCGGCTTGAGCGAGAGGCGTTCTTCGTTGACTTGGAAACGCCAGTGATCGCCGACGCTCAGCAGGATGGCTATGATCGTCAGCAACGCAGCAAGCTGGGAGTTATGGTCAGCATTATGGGCGCAGGTGTTTTTCTTATGATATTTATTCCAAATCCACTTTGGGGGAAATTGATGTACCTTTGCTCCGCAGCTGTCATTTGTGGCATAGGTTTATTGCTAGTAAGGAGTGCTCGGCATGATCAGAAAGCAAACTGAGGGCAGTCGATCTGCCCACTCAATTAGCGTACAAAGGTGAAAATGATGGTGTTGCGAATACTTGCATATATATTGGTCGGTGCTTCTCTTTTAACGGTCTCGTCAGCTGCCTTTGCAGGTAAGCAGGTTGAGCTTACGCAGGGAGTAGACCAATCTGCAGGCGGAGGAGCGACTTACGTGATTACCACAGCCTCAGCGATCTGGTACTTGGAAAAGCAGGGTGGCGGCCTCTCTAGTATGGTGGATAGGGATGGCATAGATTGGCTTGGCTTTCACAAGGAGCCAGGCTCTGGCTG
>Ga0209716_1002785_pt1 | contig 11165 bp, 6 predicted proteins | sample COGITO_mtgs_1205_FD_184811 | JGI IMG/M metagenome (GOLD analysis project Ga0209716, IMG submission 184811) | Pelagic marine microbial communities from North Sea - COGITO_mtgs_120531 (SPAdes) (version 2) | ecosystem: Environmental > Aquatic > Marine > Epipelagic ...
CGCGGTCGTGAAGCCGCATCGGGGGTGTCCGCGCGTGAGCGGCGAGCGTCGATGGGACGAGGCGATGTGCTCGCGCGGGGACGTATCATTTCTTGGGCACCGAACGAGTCGTATCATGAACGCGTGGCGCGAGCGGTGCGCCAACTTTGCGTATTAGTCCGTTCGAGGCGGTTGGTTGAAAACACCCGAAGGCTGGCCAAGGCTTCAGCCGGAATCGAGAGGAGGAGACCACCGAGGCGACGAGGGCGGAACACGAAACTTAGCACTTGGACTAGCGACCAAGATCACATACCTGCTCGTAGCTTGTACTACCAAATTCGAGTACACCAAAAGCCACTCTCCTCTGCGCACAGTTTGGTCGCGGTCACTCGCGACGAGTTTGAAAAATAGTCTTCATACGCACATAACCCGCGGCTGTATGTATAACAACGCAATCTATGGGTCACCCTCTATGAAGGGTTCACCGCTCGCGCCGCACCTCTCCGTCACGCGTACACCGATCACTGGGGAGGCTTGTAGGGCGACGCCGGGCCCGACGGCGCCGGCGACATCGGCACTGGTGATGGCAGTTGAGACGGAGCCGGGGGATTGTATTCGCCCGGTACGCCCGGCGTGGTTGCGTACTGCACGGGCGCCGCGGGTGGGGGAATGGGTGGGTGTGCCTCCATGTTGTGGTACGGGTCGTTCGCGCCGGGTTCGCCGGCGCCGCCAAAGTCGAGGTCCCACATCTTGGACCAGAGCAGGATCTGCAGGTGTCGGATGATGAAGGTGAAGCACTGCATGACGAGGAGGAATCTGGGCACGGTGGCGAACTTGTCCGTGGTGGAGGCCTCGGTGGCGCCCATGTTGTACCAGGGAACCTGCGGACGTGGATATCGTACGTGAGGTTAGCGTGCGCGGGAGATGTGGCGGTGCGTCTGTGAGGCTATCGAGGCTGAGGGCGCGTAGAACGCCGCCGAGGGTGGGACACCGTTGGACTTGGCGCCAGAATTCTGCTCAACTCACCGTAGCCTTGCTCAGGTGTGTACCCCAGAGAGAGAGCCACACGACGTCCATGATCCACATCGCCGTCACGAACGTGGTGTACATTCGTAGGAGCCGGTCGTTGCCGGCCTCCAGGGCCACGAGGGCGAAGAGGGTGAACCCGAAGGTGATCGTGTTGATGCCGCCGAACGCCCAGGACAGGGCACCGAAGACGGAGACGCCCACCTGCGCGTGCAGGAGCAACGTGGCGTACTCCTTGGCGGTCTGGTAGTCATAGATGGGCACGCATGCCCCGATGGTACGCGCGATGATGTCCATGATCCTCTGCTGGTCCTCTGCACCGCGGCAATGTCTCCCCGGTGGTTGCTGGTTGTCTTCAAATAATTGGCAGCTCTCGTTATCGGTTCTATCGGTCTGACGATGCCTCTTTTATGCCGCGATTATCCCAATTTGTATGCGTTCGTGGTCAGAAACGACGCTTGAGCGGAAGCTTCAGACGACAGAAAAAACTTTTCTGTCGGTTCAACACGTCCGCAGATTGGCCGCCTGAGGGCACTCGGAGCCGCGCGTCGCTTCGATCGAGGCCTCGGAACAGGTCGAGACCGAGCTCTCCACGTCCATCGCCTCGCCGCCGCGGTGCCTGGTGGCCAGACCACGACCCCGCGCGGCCACATCCCGAAACTTCCAATGGCTTCGAGCCACAAGATGGTCGGGATGTCCCCGGCGACGCGTTTGAGGTTCGCGGACCTCAGCGCGCGGGCGTCCACGGCCCACGGCGGGCGATGTATCGTCCGCGTGGCCTCCCGCTCGCCCGCGGCCCGTCGCACCGTCTTCCTCACCCGCGCGGTGACCACCACGGGTCCCGGCGGTGATGCAGATATTTCTCACAGAGATGTGGGAACCGTGATCAAGAGGAGTCGAGCCTCCTCGGGCTCCAAGAACGGATCCGGATACCACTACGTGCCCCCCGCGATGAGCCGGGGACCCGCGCCGGGAGGCATGCAGCCCCAGAACTTCCAGGTCCTCGCCGTCCTCGCCGCGGTGACCGCCATGAACGCCACCTTCTCCGCGCTCGGCGGCCCGTCCTTCGTCGCCGCATCCCCGGGAGTCGCCGCGTTGGCGTCCGCCGCGCTGACCTACGCGACGTTCTGGGCGCACGCGCTGTGGCAGAAGCTCGGCGGCGGGTGCGTCAGCACTCCCGCCACGCTCGCATCCGCGCTGACGTACGGCTTTGGCGCCTTAATCGCCGCGTGCGCGGTGCAATGCGTCAGGACATCCAAGGCGGCGACAGCGGCGACGCTCGCGGCCACCGCCTCCGTGTGCGTCGCCAAGTACCTCGCCAAGGAGCTCGCCGAGGGCCTCACGATCACGGTGACGAAGGAGACCCCGGGGAACGAGACGATCATGGTCACCGCGAACGACGTGATGCTCGCGCCCACCCGCGAGGGCATGCAAGGGGACGCTACCGAGGCGAGCCTTCTTTCGGGTGAAAAGTCGCGGCTGGAGGTTCTGGAACGGCTGAAGGAGATGATGATTCGGGAGTTCCGGGAGGACACCGCGCGGCTGACGCAGATCGAGGACGAGAAGGCGAGCGAGGTGAGGCGCCTGGAGGGCATATACGAGCAGCGCATCAAGAGCCTGAAGGCTGAGATTGTCATCCTCCGGAACAAGAACGAGGAGCTCAGCAAGTTCGCGGGTATCGCCGCGGCGCTCCAAAACATCGAGGAACGGATGAACCAGGAGATCGCCCGCATGAAGGACACCTACGACTCGGACATCACCGCGCTCAAGACACAGATCAGCAGCCTGGAAGCGCAGATCGCGGAGACGGAGGCCAAGGCGAACGAGGAACGCGAGAGACTCACCGCCGCGCTTCGAGCCGCCAGGGGTTTATACTCGGCGCAACGGCAAATGTTCGACAGCGAGATGGCCAAATACCGCGCGGCGTTGGCGGTATCGGACCAGCACACCGAGTGGTGGAAGTCGGAGTCGGCGAGGATCGAGGAACACCTGCAGAAGCGCATCGCCGCGACGGAGGCGGCGCACGCGAAGACCCTCGAAAACGCGACCACCTCCGAACGAAGCTCCGGTCAGTCGGCGCTGAACCGCGCGATCGAGTCCCTTAAGCATCAGCATACGCTCGAGTTGGAGTCGACGACGGCAGCCGCGGCCGCCGAGCGCAAGGCTCTCCAGGTGCTCTTGGAGGATGAGCGGCAAGACGCGGCGAAGCAGCTGGAGAACGCGGTTAGGTCCGCCGAGGCTGAAGCCGAGGTGAAGGTGACGAACGAATGGCGGGAAAAGTTGGAAATGCTCGAGGCGCAGCACGCCGCTACCATCAAAGCCGTCTCCGAGGACTTCCAGGACAGCATCAAGGAGGAGAGGTCGCTCAACGACGGAAACACCGAGAACCTCCGCGTCGCTTACGAGGCCAAAATCGGCACCCTCAACTCGAACCACGCCGAGGCGCTTCAAAACGCCAAGGACGTCGCCACGGAGGCCCTCATGGCGGCCAAGAAAGCCGCCGTCGACGAACTCGCCAAGAACATGGAAGCCTCCGCGGAGGAACTCGAGGCCACCGTCGCGAAGCTCAAGGAGGAGGACGCGGCTACGCTCGCCAAATTATCAGCCGAGAGGGACGAGGTCGTCGCCGCCGTTCGCGCCGAGCTTCGAAGCGCGAGGGCGGAGCGCGGCGCGCTCTACGATCACTTCACCAGCGAGAAGGCCAAGCTCGAGGGCATCGTCCGCTCCAGGCTCACGGCGGAGATCGCCGAGGCTGAGAAAAACTTCAAAGCGCACTGGGAAGGCGAGACGGCTAAGCTGCGAGCCGCGCACGATGAAAAAATGGCAGAGTTGCAAGCGACGCAGGAGACGGCGTTGAAAGCGATGCAGGCCACGCAGGACGAAGAGATCGAGATGTTCGAGTCGCAGATCGAGAAGGACAGGAACGACGCCGTCGAATCGACCCGCGCCGCGCTCCAATCAGCCTTCGACGCGAGGTCCCTCGCCGCCGCCGGCGAGAGGCGGGCGCTCAAGGCGCTGATGGACTCGGAACGCGCCAAGGCCAGGGTTCGCATGTTCACCGCGGTGAACGACGCCGTGGCGAACGGCGTCGCCGAGCTCAACGCCGCAAAGCTGCTGTTCGCGAACGAGAGGGATGAGCTGCAACGCAACTTTGGCAAAGACATGGACATAATCAAGGCTGATTTCGCCACCAGGCTCGACGCCAAGCTCGTGGACAAGGCCAACGCGGTCGAGGAGTTATGGCGCGAGAAGCTCAACGAGGCGGAGAAGCAGTCCGCCGCGGCCATCGCGCTGGTAAAGGAGACCGCCGCGAAGAAAACCGAAGACCGCAAGAAGGAGCTCCAGAACGCCAAGGACGTCGCGGCCGAGACCTTGACGGCGGCGAAATCATCCGCCGAGAAGGACAATACCACCTCGGTCTCCGCCCTCAACGCCAGGATCGACGAGCTCAGGCGGGAACACGCCGAGGCCATGGCGTCCGCGGAGGCTGGCTACGCCCAGGCCCTCGCGGCGGCGGCGACCAAGGTGAGGGCGGAGATTCAGTCCAAGGATGAAGCGTCTGCCGCGAAGTACGCAGAGTTGAAGGCCAAGGCTGACGAATACCAAGCCGCGGTGGCCAAGGCCGAGTCTGACCTGGCCGTCGCGTCCAACGCCGCCACCGAGAAGCTCGCGGAGGTGGAGGCGAAGTACAAGGAGCAGATGCGCAGGATGTCGGACGAGAAGGACGGCGCGTTGGCCGCGAGCGTCGCGTCGGCGGGGCGGGAGGCTGACGAAATTTCCGACAGAATCACCGCCGAGCTCGAGGAGGCCAAGGCTGTTTACGCCGAGGAGAAGAGCGCTCTCGTGGCGCAGCACAAGGCGGAGCTGCGGGAGGTCATGGAAAAAGCCGCGCGGGAGATGGCGGCCGCGGCGGAGGAGATGGAGGCTCTCGATAAGAAGCGGAAAGATGCGCTCAACGCCTCGGGATCGGAGTTTGCGGATAAACTCTTGCAAATGGAAACGGCGCTGGCGAGGACCAAGAAGGAGGCCGAGGACGCCGTCGCACGAGCTGCGGCGGCGCAGGACGAAGCCGTCGCCGAAGTCAACGCCTCCATGGCCGCCAAACTCCAGAAACGGGAGGAGCAGTTGCTTTCCGAGATGAAGTCCCTGCGCGAAATCCACGCCGACGAGCTCGGCTCGATCAGAGCCGCAGCCGCCATCGAGGTCGTCGAGGCGCAGGAAAAGTCGCAGGAAGAGGTCACCGCGCTGAACCGCGCCGCCGAACGCATGCAGGCGGACCACGAGAAGCGCATGGCGGATGCTGCGGCATCGGCCAAGGCTTCCATCAAGGATCTCGAGCGCCGCGTCGAGGCGGCGTCGAAGGATGCCGACGAGAAAGTAGCAGCCGCCCAGGCAGAGTCAGCCGCCGCGCTCGAGCTCGCCGCCGATGCCGCCGCGAAGCAACTCGCCGACCAAAAAGCTACGCTCGAGGCTGAGATGGACGCGCTCAGGGCGGACGCCAAGGCCGAGGCTGGCCGCGCCAGGGGTGCGTACCATGATGCGCTGGAGAGCGCGAAGAAGGCTGCGGCGGAGGAGCTCAAGAAGGCTTCCACAGCCGCCGGCGCGGATGTCGACTCCGAGGCGGTCGAGTTGGAATTCGCCCAGCTCGATCAGCGACTGCAAGCGCAGATCAAGGCGACGGACGACGCTTACGCGCAGGGTAAGGCGGAGCTCGAGAAGGCTCTCGCGGACGCAAAGGCTGAGTACAAGGGCAAGCTCGCCGCCGCGGAAAAAGCCGCCGCCGCGACGCTCGAGGGGGAGAGGGCTCGATTCGAGGCCGCCTTGGCCGAGCAGAGGTCCGCCGCCGCCACCGCGGCGAAGGCTGCGGAGTACGCCGCTAAGACCACGATCGGGGAGACGCGCGAGAAGGCTGCCGAGGAGCTCAAAGCCGTCATGGGCTCCGCGGATACCTATCGCGACAACCTCAATCAGCAGTTCGAGAACGAAGCAGAAAGGGCGCGCGCGGAATTTGAAGCCCAGATCAAGGCTTACGACCAAAAGCTTCTGGATAAGTCCCGAGACCTCACCACCCGTCACGAGCGAGAGACCAAGGACCTGCTCGCGAGGCACGCGGCTGAGATGCGGGCGAAGAGTACGGCGCTCGACGCGGAGATGAAAAAATCCGCCGACGTTCGCGCCGAGATGGCGCAGATGCGGGCGACGCACGAGGCGCAGTTCGAGGCTGCGCTCGCGACGCACGCGAAGGAACTGGACCGAACCGTGCAGTACGCCAAGACCGCCCTCGCGGAGGTGTCCGAGCGCGCGGCGACGCGGGTTGCCTCGGCGCGCGACGAGTCCGACGGGGATCGAGCCGCGCTCGTCAAGAAGATTGAGGAACGCGTCGAGTCGCTGACGGATGAACGCGACGCGTTCAAGGCGCGCGCGGTGACTGACGACGCGTACTGGCTCGCGAACGAGCTCGAGAGTGTCAAACAGGCGTACGCGCTCACCGTGGACGTCGATCTGACGACTCTTGACCCCGAGGATGAGGCGCAACGGAGGCAGCTGGAAGCGGCTGGCGAGGTTGCCGCGAAGGGCTTGAACGGCATCGTCGTTCCGGTCTGGGGGTACTACGCCCTGGGGCTGGCGACCGCCCTGCTGCCCCGCATCATCGCCGGCGGTGGCATGTGAGCACGGCGCCGAAGCGGTTCTCACTCGACGCATTCATTCATATTGTACGATAGCAGAGACATTCTTTTATTCATCATCAGCATCGCCGCTAAACACTTTTATGCTCCCTCGCTCAGTCGGCGCCTTCTCTATCGGTAGCCGGCCCTCCTCTCCCCGTGTTTGTCGGGCGACGGCGATCCCGCGGCGTGCACACCCTTCGGCGGTGACACCGAGTACGCCGGCGTCACCTCCACGGTCTCCTCCGCGAGCACCACGTCGTTATCGCGGTCCACCGCCGTCACCGTCATCGAACCCTCCGCGTCGATCGACAACGTGACGCGAATCTGCGGGCGACCGGCGGGCGACTGCGGGATCCCCTCAATCTCGAACACCGTCAGCAGCGTACACTCGCTCGCCTTCCTCGACCATCCCTCCACGATCTTGAGCTCCATCTCGTCCTGACCGTTGCTCGTCGTGCTGAACATCTTCGACACGCTGATCGGTCGGTCCGCGCCGGGCTGCACCATCACCTCCACCAAATCGTTAGCCACCCAGATTCCAATCGGCGGCGTGCGAATCTCCGTGGCGTACGCCGTGTACTTGTCCCTGGCCTCGGAGGTGGACTCGAACTTCACCGGGGAGGGCACGTACGCTTTCTTGGGCGCCGACAGTCGCTGGTACGCGCTCGGTTCCACCTTGAACATGGCTTTGTTGGTGGTGGAGTCGTCGAATTTGGCGCCGGTGTTGCGGTACGGTTTGACGGGTATGTTGGGCAGGGGCTGGACGGCGTGCGCGCGGAACTTGTCCCTGGACTCGGACACCGCCTCGAACTTGACGGGCGAGGGGACGTACGCCTTCTTTGGGCCCGATGAACTGCGAATTAGGAGTACGGGAGTAAGACGAGTTGGTCAGCGATTCGCGGCGATCGATCGCGGGAAACGTAGACTAACAACGAACTCGGGCCGATTGCGGGAAGATGCCTATTTTGGAAGCGGGCGCGCGCCCCACGCGGGGCGCCGGGCGGGTTCGAGGGTGCGAAGCGCGGGTTTGTGACTCACAGTGGCCCCGGGCTGTGCGGCGGGAACTCATCCTTGCTCGTGGAGTTTGGAAATCGAAGGTTGGGTCCGTAGGCGGAGCGGATCTCTCGGTGCTTGGCGGACCCGCTGGGCGTCTTGCGCACGGACTTCAGCCTCGGGGTGCTGTCGGGGAGCTCCAGCGGGGGCGGTCGCTGGAACGCGTCGTCGGATCGCTGGACGTCGTCGAAGGTGACGTGGAGATCGCGACCTCGCATGGCGCTCTCCGGAGGGGCGTTGGACATCGATGCCATGATGTCGCTTGATGCCTTGCTTAGTCCGCGCGCCGCAGTGTCGATCACAGTGTGTCGATCGGACTCAGTCGCGGAGCCGCTGTTGGTGGGAGCTGTGTCACGACTGCAGTGCCACGTCAGTCTCGGAAAAAGTTCTCCAACCGCCGCCGACAGTCTTCGCGACACAGTGGACGTATCGACCGCCCAAACAGTACCTCAGGAAATGATCGCCGCCGCCCTCGCCCGCGCGATGCGCCCCACCGCCCTGCGCGCCTCCGGCTTCACCGGCCGCGCGGTCCAGCCCCGCGCCGCACTCATCAATCGCCCCGGATCGATCCGGGCGATGGCTGCGCAGGCTTCGTCCAACCCGATCGCCGTCTTCGACACCTCCATGGGCACCTTCGAGGCTGAGATCTTCATGGACAAGATGCCGATTACCGCCTCCAACTTCGTCGACCTGTGCAACACCGGCCACTACGACGGGCTTCACTTCCACCGCGTCATCGACGGGTTCATGCTGCAGTTCGGATGCCCCCTGAGCTCTGACCCCCAATCGCCCCGCGCTGGAACCGGCGGCCCCAAGGGTGGCTCGTCGTTCGAGTGCGACGGCAAGACCATCACTCGCGACGCCGGCGGTAACATCCCCGACGAGCTCATCGATAAGACCTCCAACGAGCCCGGCACCCTCTCCATGGCCAACACCGGCCAGCCCAACAGCGGCGGATCCCAGTTTTTCGTCAACACCGTGCACAACTCCTTCCTGGACTGGTTCGACAAGTCCACCCCGTCGCAGCACCCGGTGTTCGGCAAGGTGGTCAGCGGCATGGACGTCGTGAATGCCATCGGGAAGACCAAGACCAACCCGCGCGACGCTCCGGTCACCCCGGTCAAGATGAACTCGCTCAAGATCAAGTGAGCGACTAGAGTCGACGAGGCGTCGACGCCGAACTTTTGGCAATGACAAAAAACCAAAAAACTTTGCGAACGACGAGAGTCTAACGTCACATGTCGTATCATTACACGCGCTCCCGCGCCTCTCTTCCTCTTCCTCTCTCTCTCTCCTATACACCCGCGCGACGGCTGCTTCTAGTCGTCGACCACGTCGTAGACGATTTTATCCACCTCAGAGAAAACGTGCGTGTTGTGGTCCACCGCGTTGGTATCCGATAGTTCGAGGTTGTAAAAGTCCATCACGTCCACGGACGACGGGAACAGCGGCCCCGCGTGCCAGCATCCCGCGTGCATCTTGAGGAAGTGCCCGGGCGGAACCCTGAACACCCGCAGCGCCCGCTCGGCTTCCGTGCTGTCGTGCCGCGGGTACTTCGCCACGTCCATCGTGGGCGCTCCGACCGCCATGTACCAGTCCTCGTCCCCGAGAGCTCCGAGGCATTGGGTCACCTTCTCGTGGTACGTTATCCGATCGAAGGAGAGGTCTTTCTCCCGTAGCCTCATGACGTAGAACCTCGGGGTTCCCTGCGACAGGTCCAGCTGTGCATCCGCGGGGCCGAACTCGACGCCGTCCTCCTCAGCCTTGCACACCTGTCCGAACGGCGCGAACGCCTCGACGGTGAGCGTCTCAGCCTTCAACGCGACACGTGTGCACGTGTGTGCGGGCGATGCGTCGGCCGCCTTGGCGACGACGCGCGTGGATGCACGAGCGGCTGTGGTCGCGCGGCGGCATCGCGACGACACCGCCCGGGGATGGCTCGCTCCGACCGTGCACCTCGCGGTCGACATCGACACGTGCAGGCTCCCTCGGGTATCGCGCGACGCGGATGTGAAACTCTCGACACTTTTAGGGCACCCTAAGAAGACGTCGACGACGGATTCGCGGCTCATCGGTGTTGCTATACGACTGTGATACACGGTTACAATGCTCTACCAGGACACGGTGCTCACTCCACTACCTTGGCCACCTTCCTGGGCACCTTGACCTGCGTGCTGGGGCACATCATCTCCTGCCAAGACACCGGCACCATGGGCTCCCCGGTGAACGGGCTCTTCGCCTGCACCACCCCCAACTCGTTCCTCGCCGTGCTGAGGAAATAGTTGCGCTGATCTCCGAGGCTGAGCACTGACGCCCTGATGACGTCGGCGGGCAGGAAGGATTCGTACATGTCCACCTTGTCAATCTCCGTCGCGCGCACGTCCTGTTGTCGCACAACCCCTTGGAACCCCGCGGAGTCGCTGACCGCCTTGCCGTTCACCGCCACGATCTCGCACCACACCTGCCGCGGATTGATGCGCGTGACCCGCGCGAACACCTCGTCCCCGACCTCGGGGAGCAGCGTCCCGCCCCCGCGGTCACCCTTGGAATCGGTGGCATCGCCGGAGGTGGCGCCCTTGATCACCTCGACGAGCGGGCGCTTGTCCTCGGCGTCGTCCGCCGCCGGGGTTGTCCGCGCCGTCCCCATGACCGCCGCCACGACGCTCTGGCCCCGGACGTAGGTGCCCGGGCCGGAGCGGACCTCATCCGCGTGCCGCAGGGGCTCGCCGGGAAGAACCAACGCGGTCATCGTGGCGGTCACTGCGCCGTCGAGCACGACTCCCGGGACGCGCGCGCGCGTCAGTGAGGACGGGCTCGAGCGCGGTCCTGACGAGACAATGAATTTTCATCTCGCAGGGGCGCCCGAGAAAAGTTATTCCGTTTCGCGCGAGCTGACTTGGCATTCTTTGCGCGCCTTCGCGTTGGCACTCTGGCAGACGACCTATTTCGGCTTTCAACATGTATCGCGCGATCCTCTCGCTTACCCTTATCCTCACGGTGAGCCCCCGCGAGTCCGCCGCGTCACCACCCTCGCCCGTCGACGACCCACGCGCGGTGCCCCTTGGCGATATCCAAAAGTCTCCCGCGGATATTCAAATGTCGCGTCCGAGGCTCTCCCTGACCTTCCACCCACCCGTTCACCCCATCCAGGCCATCGCGACCGTCCGGGCGTCCCCAACGTCCACTTTCGAGGTCTCCCTAAACCCGGTCCCGAACCTTCGAGATCCGGGCGCCAAACCCGATGATCCCTCCTGCCCCGACGCGGGAGCCGAGAGCCACGGAGGCTGCGACGACCCCATCCGGGGCGGGCACCCCTTCGACCTCTGGGAACTCGCCAGGAGCTGGACCCCGGGGTTCTGCGGGTCAAGCCCGAGGATGTGCGGAAAGAAGGAGTGTGTCGTCGACGCCATGGTCCCCGCGCTCACCCTCCACGGCATG
>Ga0209716_1002797_pt1 | contig 11134 bp, 21 predicted proteins | sample COGITO_mtgs_1205_FD_184811 | JGI IMG/M metagenome (GOLD analysis project Ga0209716, IMG submission 184811) | Pelagic marine microbial communities from North Sea - COGITO_mtgs_120531 (SPAdes) (version 2) | ecosystem: Environmental > Aquatic > Marine > Epipelagic ...
AGGCGGGGTTTCACCGGCCACACTGGGGGGAATTAGGAGAAGCAACCCCAGAACGATAAGCGAAGACATCAATTTAAACCGCTGAAACCCCATGTATTTTCTCTCCTAATTTTATTACTTCGCATTACTAAAAACTCCTTTTTATGATTTGACCGAATACGGTGACTGATAGAAACCCGTTTAATACCGCACCTAAGAACGTGCCACCCGTCGCAACGGGTCTTATAACATCTACCAGGTCATTGAATACACCTGTTAAAGTGTAAATCAAGAAAACACCCACGGCTATCGCTAAAGCCAAACCGATAAGAACGGTTAATTTGAATGCAGTATTAACAATTGAATCCTCATCGGCCACCTTTTCAACTAAAAGACCACCTGCTGCAGCTGCTATTGGTGCGACCATTATTCATTCACTCCTTTCATATAATCGCCTGCCTGTAATTGTAGAGGTTTGTAGTCCACGTGAGAATTAAAGCACCCAGAGATGCGACGAAAATATAACCAGTTAAGCCCAATTGTCCCTCAAGACACGCGCGAATAAATGATTCTGTATTGGTATATGCGAGTAACCACTTAGTTGAAACGATTTGAGTTGATACACCGGCAAAGGCTCTTGAAAAAGCACCGTTCAAAATACCTGCGCTTGAAGCTGAACCCACTACTGTTAAAGAAGCGAGCAAAGTTAAAACGTATATTATAATATCAAACATCAAATCCTCCCCTTGAAAGTATTCATCAAAGGCGACCAGTATTGAGTGGAGCCGATGGCGAGCAGGAAAGTACCGGCACTAAGAACGGTAGTTAATGATTTGATAATGAAACCGGCCTGTACTGGGTCAATCTCTTGGTGTTCCGCTGAAAATACAAATAAACCGTCGCCATTGAAAGGAAGCAAAGTAGATCCTAAATTGATACCATCGACACGTTCAATGCTCTGTATTTGAATAAGGTGGTCGGTTTGAGACCAGTAACCTCCATTAAAGTCTGTTAAAGAAAGTGATTCAAAACCAGTAAAGTCAAACTCCAAAGACATACCATTAACGCAGGCATCACCCCAGTGGCCGTTATTCGCATCATATCGGTTATACTCATATTTATTTGAAATTATCATGTTGTAGTTATCAAAAACCTTTGATTCGTTTTCATAAATGAATGTCAATGATGCTTTTACCTCCAAATCAGTAAAACCTTCATAATCACATACGTATTCGGTGAAAGTATCAACGAAGTTGTACTTTATTTTATCCAGACTTTCGTTTTCTTCAATACCCGTAAATGTATCACCAAAGACCAACCAACCATAAGGCCCAGGCCCACTCGTACCTAAGTATTCTCCAGGCGCTAATGAGTACTGTTGATTCTGTTTAACTGTATATGATGTTACGTCATAATAAGAAGTAGAGCTGCCAATAGCAAAGTAAATCTGTCGGTCTGTAGAATATGAAAAGTCATCTCCGCAATATCCTTTGGAGATATAAGCGCAATTATACCACCCTGGAGGCATATTAGGATATTGAGATTCATAATATGAAGTATAATTTAGACCGTTATCATACCAATACCCTTTACCAAAGGTCGAAGTAGAGCCATTGATAGAAGACTCATAACGCCCTTCTGTATCGCTACCGGCTGATGTGATAAAAGCAATAGCAAAGGGCATGAAAGCCACCAAAGTTATGATGGCTAATGCGTTAAACTGTATTGCCGTCAATGGTGCTTTTTTCTTCACTTAACCCTCTCCTTAAGGGCCTTGTCCTTGACAACTGGTGTTTAACAGAATGATTAACTCGTCGGCTCTTTCGGCTTCGCCTTCGTGAAACTCGTCTGGTAGTGCTGAAATGGCGCATAGTACTATTGCTTGAACATCTGGGTCCACTGTATAATCTCCGATGTAGTCAGAAAGTAAAGCATAGCCGGAGGTTTCACCATAATAACCCATTATTGAAGTCTCACTTTCCCCTTCACCATCGGCCCAAGGGTATGAGCTGCACTGTTGAGAGTCTCCGTCAATGAAACCGTCTCCGGTGTTGTCGATGCCATCGGTGCATTCAACGTGGTAACCGATGTCTGGAGCCATACCGACTAAGGCATTACCCAGGATCAAAGCCATAATAATGGCTCCAGCCGCGGCGCTATTCCTTTTCATCGACATGTAATCACTCCTAAGTTAAGAATGGGTCTCAGCGGTCAAGAAGTCCGACGATACCAGCGACCATTGAGGAAGCCAAGAACAACATATATGAGTTTTCAATGTCTCCGTAGTCGCCCCAAGTGCGGTTTCCTGTTACCAAGTCCCATGCTTCGGTTCCGAATGCTGAAAAAGCAACGAATCCGATAATAAGAGGAGCCGTTCGAAGAATTGTATTCAACGCGGGAGGATTGTTTGAAGACGTTGAAATGAGTCCAAGTCCGGCACTACCCACCAGGGTGATAACAACACCCGCAACCGCGATACGGTCAATAAAATCAATACCGCCAAGGGCTGTATCAGTTGCAGGGTCCACGCTTGAAGGGTCGGTGATGATGTTAAAAACATCACCGAGACCGACTGTAAGAGCCATCCAGAGTCCACCGACGACGGCTAAAGCCATTGCTATATTCTTTACTTGTTTTTGCCATGATACCATAAGTTATTCACCTTGTATTTGTCCCTAATTAGTGAAAGTATATCAAGAAAAGTCACATCAATATCACACTGAACCCCTTAAGGGGTTCAAGGACTTCCTCCATCTAATAGTGGTTCGACGGTTAATCTCTGGTATTTGACCGTAAAAAGTCCATATTTTGATGTGTTCATGTCCAAAAGTAAGCTCTTGAACCGTTTCGAATCCTTTTGACCGATGAGCCACCATGATTTGAGCCACCGATGAAGCGGAACGTGAACGATTAGACCACATATTGTTGAAAATGTATGATATTTGATTGGCTGAAAGGTCGCCACATTCTTCAAGAATCCAGGCGAAGCGTACCCAGTCGGTTTTTTTTGGGCTTAGGTTCTTCATGTTATGATCCTGGTGGCGACCGAACATAAATGAATCGCGTACCCATACCATGCACCATCTCCTTATGAGCGAAGCGAATAGAATAGGCTTCAAGGAATTGGGGGGCCTGCCCCCCATGACGTTTGAAGCCGGTTTAGACTCTCATCCCCTTCAACCCCTACCCTTATACTACATCGACACCCCCACAGGGGTTAGGAGGGGCCGATAGGCTGTTGATTGTAACGGGTTCAACCAACGGTTGGACTTTTGGCTCTGGTTTAGATATATTTGTCAAATGAAGTTATATAGGGGGAGCCTCTCATCTCAACACATGGAGAGCGAAAACACACCCATAAGCCAAATGCCTTACCGTAAAAACACCATCTCAAGAAAGAGATATTTTGTCGGGACCAATGAAGAATGTGATTATCTTCATACTTTCCTGGTTAATGTTCTAAAATATCCTGCCTATCTTATTACATGTCATGGTATTGATGATAATACATCAGCCGTTGGATTCAATTCACCTTTTATGACTGAAATAGGGTTTCGAATGACTTTGGAGGCGATTGAATGAGTAAGCCAGAAAAGTACCTGGTATTAACCCGACGTGATATAATCGCAATGTATAACCGCGTTTTAGAAGAACAAATCAACGGTTACTATGGAGGATTAGTTTTAAGATGTGAAATGGCCTCTAAAAAACATCCTGGGCAACTTCAACTTACTCATGAAACTGAAACCGACCAATATCCTTACTGGCCCAGAGATGGCGACGAGGTGCAAAAGGTAGAGGGGGCGGTTTGAATGGATATGAATGAACATTTAGATTTCACTTTATTCCGTCTTAAATTATCAAGCGGAAAGTGCTTAGAACCTGGTAATTGGTGTTATTTAGACTCTAAAGGCGCGCTTCATAAATTGAGAAACGAAGGATATTATTTTGGATGGCGCAGTAATATGTGGGCTCATTCTTATTGGTGTTCAAAGCGTTTAGTCTGGGGGTGTGGTGAAATTGCTCAAACAAAGAAGGACTTAATCCGACGTATTGAAAATAATGTTTCAAATTATCAGCCGTGGACTTTGGGTTTTGGCAAAGGAGGGGTTTGAATGGGTAGGAAGCGAATACCTTTGAATCAAAAAAGGGTTACTGTTACCGTTTCATTGCCCCAGGGCTTGATTGATAGGTTTGACTCTACCCTTAACGGTCGAACCCGTTCAAGAACGTTACAGGCCATCATAGAAGCATCATTAAAGAATAATGTGCTAATAGAAGACTTTGCCCATCAGCATCAATGGGTATGCTTAGATTGCAGCTCATCATGGCGAACCAATAGACCAAAGAATAGAACCTTTGTATGTCATTCGAAGTCATGCCGAAGTGATAAAATAGAATACGTCGGACTCTGGAGGGAAGGAGATGAATGAAAGGTTTGCTTTAGTGTGCAAAGAATGTTATTCTGTTGAATGGGTCAAGCGTGAAGGCCTTGTATTGAATGCTGTAAAAGGTTCAAGACGTTGGCACACATGCGAAAGTTGCGAGGTTGATTCAAATGAATAAATGTGAATGTCCAGACTGTGGCTTTTGCGTAGTCAATCATTCAATGTGTGGATCCTGGTGTGTATGCTATGAGGGGGAGGAAGAAGACCCATGCACGTGCCATCAAGGAGAAATAAACATTCATTGCCAGGGGTGCTTTTAATGAATAGTTGCTGTTCGATGAAAGGGAATGCCAAAATAGTATATTCAAACAGACCTGGTATACACTGGCGCGTTATGTGCCAGTGGTGCGGTTTGATACTACATGAACAAAAACAAAAAGGAGAGGAAAAAAGTGAAGAAAGGAAAGAGAAACAGAATTAAAATTATTGAGATATTGACGGCCGGTCACATGAACGGTTCTCAAATCCAAGAACAATTGAATAAAGGAATGAAAAGGTGTCATGTTTCAGTTAATGAAATAGCAATGCTTTGTCGGACTTCAAAACATATTGAGAAGAAAGGATTTCAAAACGAAACTTACGGTTCAATTCGATGTCGCCAAGTTATCTGGGGGTTGAAAGAATGAAAGAAGTAATAGACGTTTGTTGTGGGGGTCGTCATATGTGGTTCGATAAAGAAAATAAAAATACTGTTTTTATGGATATTAGAAGGGTTGAACCTGGTTCTATTGAGCTTCAGCCTAAATGGTCGGTTGAACCGTGTGTATTAGGTTCATTTGAAAAAATACCTTTTGAAAATAATTCTTTTAACTTAGTGGTATGCGACCCCCCACATAAAATAAAGCATTCTTCTGGTTTAATTATTCAAAAGTATGGCTTTTTGGGTGAAGAATGGCAATCTAAAATAAAAAATATGTTCAATGAATGCTGGAGGGTTTTGTCTCCTGGCGGGACTTTGATTATTAAATGGGCTGATGTAGATATTCCCCCAAGAAAAATACTTTCTCTTTTTAGTGAAAGAATGCTATTCGGGACTCATACCAAAAAAGGAACAAATAATACTTATTTTTGGACTTTTTACAAACCAGAGGTGAAAGAATGAGCAATACTATTGAATGTGAATGTTGCGAACGTGTTTATGGCGACGGCTTCATGTGGTGGAGTGGTCGGTTCTGGTATTGTTTCGAATGTGCGAGTATTGATTATGAAACGGGGGGGGTTCTTTGAATGGCTTGGCTTTATGTTCCGGCTTTGGAGGAATCGAAAGAGGGCTTGAATCAAGAATTGATGGATTCAAAACCGTTTGTCATGTTGAGGGGGAAGCCTACGCAGTTGCGAACCTTGTTAAGAAAATACAAGAAGGAGCCATTCATGAGGCTCCTGTCTGGTCTAACGTTCAAACCTTCGATGGCACACCGTGGCGTGGCAAATTGGATATTATCACTGGAGGATTCCCGTGTCAGCCCCATTCAAGTGCGGGGAAGTTACTTGGACAAAAAGACCCAAGAAACTTATGGCCAGACGTTAAACGAATCATTGGCGAGGTTTCACCCAGGATCTTGTTCTTGGAGAACGTTTCAAACATCAATAATACAATCGGCCCCTCAATCGTTGGAGACCTGGCCGAGATGGGGTATAACTCAGCGTGGTGTGTTGTACGCGCTTCCGAGGTTGGAGCGCCCCATCGAAGGGCGAGATGGTTTATCATGGCAATTGCCAACACCTACAACTCAAATGAATCAAACATGCGAATCCATGAATCATTCGAAGGCTCATCGAAACTTGAAAAAGTTACTCTATCCGACACCGACAGCGAGCGAAGCGGAAAAAGCCGGAAAATACAAGAAAGGTCAAACGGGAAACTCTCTGGTAGCGAAAGCGAAAAGAGGGGAATTGATTTATCCAACACCGACCGCCAGAGAGCCGAACGACTTGGGCTTAAACTTAGACCGAGGCCGTTATTCAAACGATACATTGACGCGGAAAGTATCGAATCAAGAAGGTTTGAAGACTGGTGGGCGGTTGAACCCCCAGTGGGTAGAATGGTTGATGGGGTGGCCCATTGGGTGGACAGACTTAGAGGGTGCGGGAACGGAGTAGTACCCCAACAAGCTGCATACGCTTTCGACATACTCTCTACGGCTTTGATGAATCAAATGGAGGGTGAAATATGACTAAGGGGTACTATGGCACTTCAATAAATACCCACCCTCATGGGGGAACCCCCAAGGAATTACTTAATCAAATTAAAATTGAATATGGCGAGTTGTTTGACCCATGCCCTAATGACTTTCAAATAGATGGATTAAAAATAGAATGGCCTTTAGATAGAACAGTATATGTAAACCCACCTTATACCCGTGGTGAAATATCAAAGTGGGTCAAAAAGTGTTTTGATGAATACAATAGGGGAGTAAAAATTGTTTTGCTTATTCCTTCTTACACTGATACAACTTATTTTCATAAATACATTTACCCTTATGCTCAATTAAGGTTTATCAAAGGCCGTTTGAAGTTTTTGGGTTATCAAAACAAAGCCTCTTTTCCTTCAATGCTTTGCATATTTAATCAAGAAAAAAGACATCAAATGGAGGGTGAATAATGAGTATAGTTTTATGCCAGCAACGTTATTGTCGATTCCCCCCCAAGTATCTGGTGAATTACGTTCACGCATCACATACACATGGATATTCTCTATGGTGCGGTAAATGTTTGAGGATTAGATTAAATTGGCTTGAAGAATGGCAACAACCAGGGCATGATGAAGTTGAAAACCCCAATAATTTATCAATTGATGACGATGAATACCTTGGTGGCTTAGACATACGTTATTACAGACTCAAGAAAAAAGACATGTCATGGTCTGTTAAATCTAAGACTTCCACACTTTAGGCTTCTTTTTGGCCTGGGGCATCGAAGCAAAGCGAGAACCTAATGGTTGTTTTGACATCACTTCTTGAAGACCCATTTCATCCACCATCGAAAGAGCGGCTTCAATATGTGGCCCCTCCAGACCCAAGCGGTTCAATTTATTCCTTAGAGTGATGCTTCTACTATTGCTTAATGCGATATGACGGGGAATACCGCCTTTGATCCTGGATAGTCTTGAAGCCGCGATACGGTCAAACTTTCGTTGTTGTTCTCTATTCATCTATTACCACCTTTTTTCTCTTTGCTCTTTGCTTTGCCGGTGGCTTGATTATGCCAAGCATTATTTTTTTATCTTCAATCGAATGATAACGCATGGGGCGAGAGAGAAGGTCGGCTTTGATAGGGTCATTCTCTTTTTTTAAAAACTCTGGATATGGTGCTTTTACCAGGCATGAGTCTTTCGAAGACCAAAAAAAGTCCCTTAACCTTGAGTCTTTGCATACCCTTCTCAATTCATATTGGCCGTGTTCAACCTCGCCCCTCCATTCTTTTCTTTCTTGGGCGATAAGGTCTTTATCGACCCAACGAACAACGGGTGAGATAGTAGTATAACGTAGAAGGCTTAAGTCAATACCAGAGAGGCTTTGAGTGGTAAATATGACCGTCATACCCCCTCCAAAGTGAGAAAGTACACCCGCAGCTTTGGCGAGTGTCTGGTTGGTCGATGACATGGCCGACCTGGAGTTGAAATGTGTGGCCGAATCATCAAGTAACCATACCGCGGGTTCATCGACTTCGGCAATGTCATTAAATGATGTATTAGAGACTCTATCTATCCAGTGTTCGGGAATGCCTTCATCAATTACCTTTTGGGGGAAAGAGTCCAAAATAACGGGTCTTTTAGTATATTTTATGACATAATCAATAAAAGCATAAGCGAGGGAGGTTTTACCCCCTCTGGCACTGGCTATAACTGGTATTATTCCCGTTCCTAATGCTTCACGTTTTTTGCCTTCTACGGTGAACCTTTGCCCTTCTTGAAGAAGAAGGTTCACTATCGACGGGGGGAACATGTCCCGCTTCATTCAAAATCCTCCGCTAATTCTTCAAGGGTTTCATTAGGTTCAAGAGCCATGTTTTCATCATCGACTCCAAAAGCCTCGCTTATTTCAGTCGGTATAATTGCCCCGTAAATTGTCTTTAAGGCCCAATCGACAATTTCAATAGATTGCTTTTCGACTTCAACCCCAACGGTTTGGGCTGATACTCTGGATTCTTTAAGGGTACTTTGTAGCATTTCAACCATTCTTTGAAGTGTGGTTAAATCTCGTACCTGGTCGATTTGAGAATAACCGGCAAACTCCGAACCCACTCCTGTTTTTGAATCCACGTCGATGGATGACAAAAGGTAGCGATTCACTCCAGACTTCGATTGAAACCTTACAGCATTGCCTTCTATCTCAAGGTCTACTTTGTTTCCTATTCGGTATTCTGTTAAACGGTGTGGGCCGTCACTTACTATAACTAATTCCGCGTCGTCTTTGGCTCTTTCAATCATGAAAGGAATAAAAATAAGTGAAGTGCCGATAGCTATGAAAAACCACATCGGGACTTTACCGACTACAAAATAAAGACCGGTTGCCATCAATCCAAGAAACAACAGCCCACCGGTAACATATGTCGCCCCAATGAATACATCGGCCCAGGTTCTCCCTCTATTAGGGGGTAAAGTGGTGGTATTCGACGATTCTTCATCACTCAATTCTTCACTTCCTCAATGTAATTGCGTTGAACGTATGTTTGAACGAATTGCCAATAAACATAAGTTGCCAAAAACCATGTGATGACAATAGAAACAAAAGAAGCCCAATTTTCCTGTATCGTTGCCTTTCCGACATCAATAAATTGAGCATCAGCGTTATTTAATCGAATCCAGTCATACCGCCACTCCAGACGGTCGGGGTAAAACGATACAAAAGAATAATTCTCTTCGAATCCATCACCAATGAGGCTTAGGTTATGAACCCCAGGATCAACAGAATAAGAAAATACAGATTTGTTTGAAACCGCGGCTCTTTCACCATCAACCCATAATTCTATGGTTCCGCAATCTTGAACAACGTTCAAAACAGTGCCAAAGTTTGAAGAATTGTCGCGGACTAAGAATGAATGCGACTCGCTTTCACTGTAAGCGTACGCGAGGCATTCTTGAGAAGGCGGGGTTTCACCGGCCACACTGGGGGGAATTAGGAGAAGCAACCCCAGAACGATAAGCGAAGACATCAATTTAAACCGCTGAAACCCCATGTATTTTCTCTCCTAATTTTTTACTTCGCATGACTAAAAACTCCTTTTTATGATTTGACCGAATACGGTAACTGATAGAAACCCGTTTAATACCGCACCTAAGAACGTGCCACCCGTCGCAACGGGCCTTAGAACGTCTACGAGGTCATTGAATACACCCGTTAAAGTGTAAATCAAGAAAACACCCACACCTATGGCTAAAGCCAAACCGATAAGAACGGTTAATTTGAATGCTTTATTAACAATAGAATCCTCATCGGCCACCTTTTCAACTAAAAGACCACCCGCGGCAGCTGCTATAGGTGCGACCATTATTCATTCACTCCTTTCATATAATCGCCTGCCTGTAATTGTAGAGGTTTGTAGTCCACGTGAGAATTAAAGCACCCAGAGATGCGAGGAAAATATAACCAGTTAAGCCCACTTGTCCCTCCAGACAAGCGCGAATAAATGATTCAGTGTTGGTATATGCCAGTAACCACTTAGTTGAAACTATTTGGGTCGATACACCCGCAAAGGCTCTTGAAAAAGCACCGTTCAAAATGCCTGCGCTTGATGCTGAACCCACCACTGTTAAAGAAGCGAGCAAAGTTAAAAGGTATATGATAATATCAAACATCAAATCCTCCCCTTGAAAGCATTCATCAAAGGCGACCAGTATTGGGTGGAGCCGATGGCGAGAAGGAAAGTACCGGCACTAAGAACGGTAGTTAATGATTTGATAATGAAACCGGCCTGTACTGGGTCAATCTCTTGGTGTTCCGCTGAAAATACAAATAAACCGTCACCATTGAAAGGAAGCAAAGTAGAGCCTAAATTGATACCATCGACACGTTCAATGCTCTGGATTTGAATAAGGTGGTCGGTTTGAGACCAGGATCCTCCATTAAAGTCTGTTAAAGAAAGTGATTCGAAACCGGTAAAGTCAAACTCCAAAGACATACCATTAACGCAGGCATCACCCCAGTGGCCGTTATTCGCATCATATCGGTTATACTCATATTTATTCGAAACTATCATGTTGTAGTTATCAAAAACCTTCGATTCGTTTTCATAAATGAATGTCAATGATGCTTTTACCTCCAAATCAGTAAAACCTTCATAATCACATACGTATTCGGTGAAAGTATCAACGAAGTTGTACTTTATTTTATCCAAACTTTCGTTTTCTTCAATACCCGTAAATGTATCACCAAAGACCAACCAACCATAAGGGCCAGGCCCACTCGTACCTAAGTATTCTCCTGGCGCTAATGAATACTGTTGATTCTGTTTAACTGTGTATGATGTTACGTCATAATAAGAAGTTGAGCTGCCAATAGCAAAGTAAATCTGTCGGTCTGTAGAATATGAAAAGTCATCTCCGCAATATCCTTTGGATATATAAGCGCAATTATACCATCCTGGAGGCATATTAGGATATTGAGATTCATAATATGAAGTATAATTTAGACCGTTATCATACCAATACCCTTTACCAAAGGTCGAAGTAGAGCCATTGATAGAAGACTCATAACGCCCTTCTGTAT
>Ga0209716_1002799_pt1 | contig 11132 bp, 4 predicted proteins | sample COGITO_mtgs_1205_FD_184811 | JGI IMG/M metagenome (GOLD analysis project Ga0209716, IMG submission 184811) | Pelagic marine microbial communities from North Sea - COGITO_mtgs_120531 (SPAdes) (version 2) | ecosystem: Environmental > Aquatic > Marine > Epipelagic ...
AAACAGCAGAGGGATTGCTGCCCAGAGACACAAATCAAAGCGATGGCATAGAGTTCCATGCCTATGTCGCTGAAATGATTGTTGACTCACTCCAGACAGCAAAGGACTCACCTTTCCAGCACCTCATGCTTTCTGGTGAGCCGAGTTCGGGCAAGACGACAGAGTTGAAACGGATTGCAACCGCCTTACTCAATAGGGAATTTGTTGAACAGGAAGTCTTGCCAGTGTATTCAGAATTACAGTATGCTGTCGCAGGTTCCAGTAAGGACCTATGGGCCAACCTTGTTTCTGGATCTGCAGATCCGCAATTGGCGAGCATTGAACAATCGAAATCGATAAAATCTCTCACGAAGGTTGCAAATGACGAGGGTAAAAAGCTCATACTTTTCATTGACACGCTTGACATTCTTCTTCTCGATGGTGGCAAGGAGATTGCAAAAAGTTGGGCGGAATTTTTGACGAAGGCCACGGAACACGGTGTTCATGTCATTTGGACTTGCAGACCCTTTGAGTGGAAATACTTCAAAAAAGAGTTCCCTCAAAAAATGAATGCAGTCACGAAGAAAATATCGCTGCCGACATTGTCGAGTCGCTCACTAAAACAATTCCCTCTCGAACCTTCATTGATTCAAGCACTTACTGAAATCTCAGTTGATATGGATGATTTCACGAAGTGCTGGAGCCATTGGAGCATTGGTTTCCAAGCTAAAATGCCCTTGTTTGCACAACGATTCAAACTTGGGAAAGCAAATTTACGGCATCTTCATGACTCGTTCATCGGTATTTTGTCAAAACAATTCCAGACGATGTTTTCCTCCTCAATTCATGCTTCGAACCCACTTACAATGTTGAGCACTCAGCTTCCAACGAGCCTTTACTATTCGTGGATGTGGGATACGATAATTGAAACAATGAGCCACCATTACCAAATGGATCAATCTGCGACGGAAGCATTCAGGTTTCGATTTGAAGAGTGGCTTAGTAACAATGTTATCGAACAGACTAGAGATTCTGAAGTTCCAAAACTGAGATTGAGATTCAATCTTGGGGAGTTGTATGATCTTGTTGCTCAAAGTGATGAAGAACACCTTCGTGCTGATGATTTAGATCACGTGCTTAATGTGGCTGAATCGTTTGGCTTAATTGAAAAGTATGGCTCATGGTTCGAGTTTTCCCACCAACTTTTGTTTGAGGAAGCATTGTACTCTGCATCAAAGCGTAACAATAACAGCCGCCATACAAATTTCCCATCCATTCAAATCCGTTCATTGAGAGAAAATGTCGATGCATCGGAAGGCGAAATTGATGAAAACTATGATTCCGTTATACACTGGATGGGAGCTTTTTACTCCTATCACCCAGATGCACGCACTCAGTCATCGACTTTAGGAGTGCAATGGAAGCAATGGGTTGACTATGCGTCCAAACATCTTGGCAAAATGGAAACTTTTTATCAATCTCCAATGGATGAGTATGGTGAAAAAGCAAGAATTCTACGAGATTTCATCACCAAGGCATCGAAAAAAGCACTGTTGTTGAACGGAGCTCCAGGGACCGGAAAGACATACTTTTGTTATCACTTCCTCGAATATCACTTGTTACAAGATACAGAGCCGATAAACTGGCGCTATGTCACATTGAGTGAACCACTTGTAGACCACTTTTCCTCTGGTTGGGACAAGTATCAAGATATGGAGCAAGTCGATCACCGCTTGAACCGTCGTGCAGAGCAAAGCCAAGATCAGAGGGCGATTTCATCTGCCACAAGCGTATTCAGGATTTTACAGAACTTCCACCCCAAACTCATCGTTGGGCCGAAGGTCATTACCGAAAACAATCGTAAAATGCAGGCGATCGAAAATGGAGATTCAATTGGTTTACTCACCTTCCCCAAATTCAAACAACTTTTCAATCGTTTTTGTGAGGACATTAAAGGAAACTTCAGCAGGCCAGCGATTGGAGATGCTTGGCGAGATTATCTCCAATGTTGGCATGACCCAATCACTGGTGCAAGAATAAAATCAACGAAAGTTTCCCCTCAAAGAATAAGCCTTCGAGGCAAAGATATGAAAATGTTCCATCGGTTTGTCGATGAAGATTTGAAGCATTGGAAGACTTATGACCAAGCGTGCTTCGAAGCAAGTAGAAGATTTTTATCACAGACGGCAAAGGAACAGGAGAAGTTCCAGCATGACCTTCTCATGATCGATGAGATACAGGACATCACCTCGCCAATTCTGACATTTTTACTCCTTCTTTCCAGTGAGAAAATGGATAACAAACGAGTTTTGCTCACCGGCGACCGATTTCAAACAGTAAATCGAAGTGGTTTCGACTGGAAAACCATCACGCAAACTTCGACGAAAGCATTGACCTCAGCTTCATTCAACATCTCAAAAGCATTTGAGACGAGATTGCTCGATACAATTGATATCTATTCGGACGAGACAGTTCCGGTTCAAACGTTGAGAACGCCATGGCGGAGTGCTCCATCAATCACCACCTTCAATGACCATCTCCGTGAAGGGTTTGGACAGCGTCACAAGATTCCGTTTGATGATTACGCAGTAGAGGTGACTCCGAACATGTCACCTGAGGCTATGCAAAGAGAAGATTACGCCCAAGTCACTCTTGTTATGTGCCCTAGTGAACATGATTTTGAAGCCTGTCTTGAATTACTAAAAACGATAGAAATCGAAATCGGAGAGCGCTCCAACACTGCTTTGCTTACACCATATCAGCACGAACTTTCGAAGTTTGATACCTTTGCCTCTTTTACGGTGTATAATGCCGAGACGGTAAAGGGATTGGAGTTCGACAATGTTGTCATTGCCCAACCTTACGAGTTGTTGTACAATGAAGCGTTGTCATCGTTAGGACTCAGTCCACAAAAGTCGGCCCCTATGGAAGACAGTCGTTTGGTAAGTTGGGTTGATAGTAATTCACCAGAGGCCGTTGCCAATCTTGACAAATTTGTCAAAGATTTGTACGACAACATCCGCACTCGAATGAATGTCATGTTTTCTCGGGCAAAATACAGAATGATCATCTTGCTACGACAAAAGTTGGGTGGGGGGTGGCTTCTCAACGACAGTGATCCAAATAACCCGACCGTTGTAATTGATTATCCAACTCCATCACCTGAATTCGATCTCGGACAAATTAAATTACAATCATTGGAAGAGCCCACCAAACAGAGTCTATTCGATGCGCTAGACCTGCCAATAGGAGTTGGTGACGTAAGCGCAGGAAGCAGAATCGAACGCGCCATCGATGAAGAAAAGAACTCTAGTGGGGACTCATATCAAAACATACGAAATCTTTGGAGATCTTATTTGAAAACATTGTCTCATGAAATGCCGGGTAGTGTCGTCCGTTCTGCTTCACTTTTGGGCGGTTACATCAACCACAAAAACCGACGGAAAGAAAACAGCCTACCGCCTATTTTGCACGCTCTTCGTCCTGCAACGCTTGAACAAGGACAAATAGAAACGTATGGAATAAATTTCCGCAGAAATTACGATTACATCCACGAACGATTTTTGCTAACATTGCAAAAATCAGTTCGACGACCACCTGGAAAGTCCAACCCAGCCCTCCAGTGCTCAGTGCTTAATTTCGCAGATTTATCTCATACTCTAGAGAAGGTTTTGGATGAACTATTGAAGGAATCAGCAAGCCCAGAAGTCTATTCTAAACACCCCCGTCTCTTACAGGTATTACTCAAAGAAATTTTAGGAATCGATTGGAAAGACACTAAAAATGAAGTTGATTACATCGAGCCACTACCAGGTCTTCGAATCCTTCTAGCTCCAAACTTAGTCGAAAACAACAATGGTTCAGTAATACAACTGGAAGAACTCTCATTACAGGAAATTGAGACATATGCTGATGAAATTGACTTGAATACCGGTAAAAAGTTAGATGTCGCTGTTTCTTGGCAGTTAGATGATCAAAATCTAGGCATTCACTGCCGAATATTGGGGCATATGTGGTTGAGTCTACAACATGAACATGCCAGAGCATTGGTAAATAAGACCATTACAGAGATGGAAAATTCCAACATCGTTGTCAATCTTGTTCTGCACAATAAAAACAGTTCGTTTTGGAAGATAGTTCTTGGCCAGAAACAGTCGTTGCCACGCGGCGGATCTGTAACCTCTCTGCTCGCCCGAGATGTAATGTGGGAATTGTACACGTATGCGTTGTACGATGAAGCAAATACTCCTCAAGAAACAGAGTGGCATGCAGGAAATCGGGTTATTGGCGCATATTCTGAGGTGTTTGAATATGTAACCGCCTTTGAATTGGTGATTGGACACTGGTTCTCCAGTCTCGAGCACCTCAACTATTCAGAACTTCTTCCTAGCACCAACCTTGTGCTTGATCTGCACTCATTCCTCAGTCTACCACCCAATAAAGCGGTATGTGAATTGTTGATGCTGCTGGGCTATGATGAAGTCGGTGCTCTCAGTTGGGAAAGCACTTACAACAATGAGAATTCTCTCCTTCTTCGGGACATAGGCACGGGTCGAGACTTGACAGCAATAGAGTTCTGGTCGGACAACATAGCAAGTCATTTAGGATTCACACAGGCAGCCCTTCTTGCAGGTTCAGAGCATCAAATATTAGAGAAACGGTTCCGCGACGATGACTTCGAGCGCGAACTTCTTTTGTTTAATCCAAAGATGAATTATCTTGAAACGATGATTTCTCCAACATTCCCTCCCACAATTGCAAGAGTGTATCTCACCAAGTTTGCTAAATCCTGCGTTAAATCGTTCCAATCCTCAAAGGCTGACGCCAAACTGATGGCTAAGATCGCCCTAATATGGCAACAATTCCTTCGTCGACCAACGAGAGATGAAGATTCCACATTCGAGAGGTTTTTACTTCATGAGACCGTTTATTCGAGAGACGTCATTGAAAACATCCTGCCCTTATTGTCAATCATTGAGTCAAGTTTTGAGGCGGAGGGGATCGGTTCTGATGGATGGAAGCCAATTTTGCCTGCGCGAAAGCACCCTGCTTTGAGAACGATTAAAGATTCATACATTCAAGTTTCCAGGTTAGGCCCAATGTTCAAACGTGCTTTGCAAGCACTTCTAGAAATAGAAATCACCACTGATATGGGGGATGGTTATGCACATAACCTAATCAAAACATATGTGAAGTTAACGAGTCCATTTACAGATGCTCCATGGAAAAATGACCGCCGTGAAAACCGGGACAGCATCGGTCGCGATGATTTTGTGAGACAGCACGCTTATTATTGGACAAAGTTATTGCAAATGCTGGATCTTAATCCGGGGGTTGTTCCTCCGCATGTTCGAGTTAAGTTCTGCCCTCACTTCTTGCTGCCATTGCAGTATGATGATTCCAAGAAATCACAGCGGGGTTGGCCAAAAGAGTGGAACGATGACCGAGAAGAATTGATTTACAAAGCAATCGAATCCATTCGACGCAACCTCAGGAATTTACACACCGGCAAGAATGAACGAAAGGTGTGGCTCTCTCGTGCGCTTACTTATCTTGCAGCCCCAACCCCATCCAGATACCGAAGGCAGCAAGGAAGTCGGCCTCATTTCTCTCCTTTGGACAGCTATAAAATGAGGGACATAGAGGGTCCAAAGAATGTATACCTTTCAGAGAACTGGGAACATAAAGCGACCCAAACCTACGATTGGAAAAAGAACCCAACTCGGGCCCTTGCCGTTCAATGTCTGTTGCGTGCACAAAAACACGTGCATGCCCTGGACTGGAGCGTTTTCCTTATGCTTTCAACGATTTCTCTCACGGATAATCGACAAGAGTTTAATGATTGTGAGGTAAGATTAGATTCAATAAACTTGAGCCGGCCTGAACAACCGATTGGAACTTCAGATAAGAGGCCATACCTCACAACCGATGAAGTCTCTCTATGTCTTGTTGAGTTCTTTAGAATGGTTGAGGATCCCTATGTCGAGTTAAGTGCTCGATATTCGCCAAACTTACTCGAAGCAGCCATTGAGAAGACAAGCTCCAAGCACAACAATGCTCACCCAATTATTATTCCACACCTGAATCTAGATACGAACTACAATCATTGGTTGTATCTCCAAGCGATGCAAATTGAATTTGAAAAGGAATTCAGTTTGCTTAATGAGGGTTACAAAAAGAATTGGGAATGGGGTGAATGAGGCCTTGGCCGGTCCTCATTAGGAACTGAACGTGTCGAGAAGTCGGTCGAGGTTTCGAACGAAAGTTTTACCTTTATCATTCAATATTGTTGCCCAGTCTGCCCTTTCTTGCTTTGGATAGAGGTGCCGTTGGACAATTTCTTTTCCCCCAGGGTTCATTTCTTTGAGTGCAGCAAGAATTGAAAACGATTCAATCATTCCAACCGGATTGTTCAACTGATCGTTCATTGTATAGGGCTCATTAAGAAGACACGTAGTTCGGTATTTTTTGTAAACAGGGGATTGAGTGAAGGCAAGACACCACTGATTTGCCCGCTGAATCACGTCTTGTTTTTGAGAATGTTCAACCGGCCAAAAATTCACATTCTTTTCCAAGACATTCACCAGAGATTCAATTCCGGTCCTTTCTGGATTGCAGGATGTCCATTGCACATTAGGTATGATTGATGAGAACACGATTTGATTGGTTTGGTAGTGTTCAAATGCCTTTCGAATTTTCCTTTCGCCAGCACCTGTTCTATCTTTGCTTGAATACAACCATAGAGGTTCGATATGGTTCATCGATGACTTCACAAGGTAAGCAGTGAGCAACACATGAGTTTCATAGGTCTCAGGTCCCTTCGCTTGGTATTGGGGTCGAAGATGAGGGCCTAATATTGTCCACCAGTCATTCGGTGGTGTAATGGCCGTGCCCCCTGCCTCTTTGTTTTCCTCCTTGTTTGCATCTGCGTTATCGAAGGATTTCGATCGGGCGTGAAAATTGACTGCCATGGAAAAGACAAATGGTGGAGTGAGCCATTCAGATTTCCCCTTTAGCGCGTTGCTGTAGGCAGATTTCGCCTCGAAATCTAAATCTGAGACACCTTTCTTTCTCGCATTGATTGCTGATAGATTTGGTTTTGTTAGCGAACATATTTCGCATGTGTAGGTTCCATCCATAGAATTCAATATGGATTTAGTTTCCTTTTGACATTCATCACAATAGTCGCCTGAATGAAGTTCATCAATCTTAAGTTCAGTGCGTGGGATCAACTTGACGCCCATGGCATATTTGTTACCAGGATATTCTAATTCAATGCATCCGGGATTTTGGCATATGCCATGAGGTGCGTACATGAGTTCATCATACTCTCTTCCAATTTCTGGTGCATTGGAGAAATAACCAAGCATTTCCAAATCTTCCCTTTCAGTTTTGAAAGGCGACGCCTCAGAATCAACACAATGAGGGCAAACGGTCTCGCTTAAGACCACCTCTTCATAGGTCGGTCGCTCAATTGCTTCGAGTTCCCTTTGGCCCTGTTCAATTTCCTCAATTGTGTACAGGTTTTGATAATTGGATGGCTTCATCACACCAGTGCTTCTGCTTGGGGCGTCCAACCTCTCGAACGTTGAATCACATCCATCGCAATATGGATCATCAAAAATCTGTCCACCGCTGCAGTTCTTACATCCGAATATGTACTCCTTATCGCCTACTTTGAGGAAGGCAGTTTTTTGTGGATGGCCGGCTTCGCATGAGTTTGTGTTTTGATTGAATTTCGAATATGATTTTGACCCACATTCACGACAAAGGCACATAATGGTGTCAGGAATCATGCACTCGACGCTCCTTCTTCCATGTGTGCGAGTTGAGATGCCACAAAGTGCCCTATGTCTGTAAGCTCATACCTCGTCTTGGCTTTGTCTCGTAGGACTGTTACCGCAACTAATCCTCTCAATCTTAACCGCTTGACCACTCTGTTCCCTTGTTCATTTGGTATTCTATCGGCACCGTCAGGTGTGTTTTCCTTTGCAAATTTGAGCAGTTCAGGTAAAGTCGGGGGTTCTTGTTTGTGCGCAACATCTTCAAAGAAGTCAAATTCATCAGGCTCTGATTCAATGGTCTGATGTTCATAAGCCAACAAAACTTTGAGCATTTTCACATCGTATTGATTGTTTTTGTTGACTTTGCTGACTTGTTGGAAGGCCTCGAAAGCCTCCATTCCTGGGAGGTTGATGGAATGATGCTTTTTGGAGTGCTTGGAATCAGGCTTAACGGTGTAGGTCATTCTAGCATGCATATTGAGGCCTAGCATTGACGCTGAAGATCTGACTTGAGTCAGGGGGCCTGTCATATCAATTCTTAGGCGGTGGCCCCCATGCATCTTTTCAAATTCATTGAGCGCTGCTAGAAGTTGAGTTGTGAAGTCCAAACTCGTTGCTGTATTTGGCTTTGGATTGATAACGACGACGTGATTGCTGAAGAGGATTGAATCTTCCATGCATCGATGCTCAAGTGATTGCCGAACATGCCTCAAATTACCGATGATTCGTGAATCTTGAAACCTTTCACATGCCTGGTTGAGTGTCATAATGTGCGTGCCATCGATTGAGTCTTCGTGATGCTGCAGGACACAAATCAAACCATCAACGGGCTGCAGGGGTGCAATCATGTTGAAGAACGAAAAAGGCATAATTTGTTCCTCTTCATTTTGTCTTTGAATCTTTGGTAATCGTGCGAAGGACATCAATACTTCACGTTGGGGTTCTTGAGATAATTTCCTCGCCTTAGAGTATGCCAGTATTGCTGCCTCAATGCCCTTCGGTGCGATTTTGTAGGAGACAGTTTTTCCCCCATCGACTTCAAGAAGTTCAACCATACCTGCATTAATGGCCGGTGTGAGCGCCTTTCGAATCCCGGATTCTAATGCCCCTCCCGGCCGCCCTGCGAGCCGGTGTGCGTGACTCCATCCCACATTTTGTGCTCTTTGCTTGACGATGTCTTCAACATGATTTTCGATCAGTCCAGCCATTGTTGTGAACCCCTTCTTATTTTCATCAATCGAAGGAGGAATGGCTTCAGTTTCAACGATCCCTTTATCGTCAAAATGTATCGTTTTTACACCATCTCTGCATTTTGCAGCCAGCCACATGAGGTGGTCATGAAGAGCAGGGCCTCTTCCGAGGAACATCGTTTTTGGAGCATTGGTGTCCATTTGTGAGGTGATTGTATTGAGGTTGTCCCAGGCTAAAGCTTGGATTTCATTTGGCGATTCGAAATCACTTCCCAATGGTTTTAGCATGACTGTTGTAACTTGACATGTCTTGCTCACACAGAGTTTGGTTTCTTCGACAAATTGTGTATAATCTCTAGCGTCGGGTATGAAAATGAAAAGTTTCTCGGTTTTTGAATTCCTCAACCAATCTCTGCATTCTTGACTCATCACATGCCCTTTCCCGATTTGCGGTGTGTGTGCGGTGAGGTAAGTCAACATAGGTCTGAATTCTTGCGAGGGTATTTAATTTTTTTTTTAATAATCGAAAGATGTTTTTTTTGACATAAATAATGCTGGTTCATCACAAGACAAATCATGCCCGTCCAGAAGACATTTCTTGTTGATTTCCCAGATCAGGACTTCACCACTTCAATCACAGCGGAAAATGACAGCCTTACAGTGAATGACCTTCTATCGCAGAACGGCTTGATGCCCCGCGATGGGACGTTTCGCTATGTTTCCTCGCAAACAGGGGAAATGATCAATCATATTTCGGTCGCTTCTGCCCCAAGCACCCTCAAGGTTCAAACCCCCAAGAATGTCATTCAACTTTGGATTGAAAAATGCCACAGTCAGGGGGCTATGGTCTCTTCTGAAGGTCAAAAATATCTTTTGTTTGGCGTTGAACCTGACACTTATGCGAACATTTTTGTGGCACAAGAGTCTTTCACTCGGTGCGATGTGGAAAAGATAGGTTACTCTTTTTCTCCACTTGGCCAACCTTACACTACCGGAAATTTTGTGTTTCTTCAAGTTCCTGCCGAAGGGGATCAAGCAACACTGTTTAACCCGCTGAATGGAAAGGAAGACTATCCATTGCGCCTATTAGGGGATATTGATCCGATTCGTGGAGGCTGGGCTGTATGGCAAATCGGGCCAAATGTTCACACAGCGACCAAATGCAAACACATCAAAACTATTTACCCACCAAAAACCCTCAAATCGAAGCGAACCAAGATGAAGGTTCAGCAAAAAGCAAACCGAGACCCTTCCAAAAAGGACCCAAGGGTGCGTCCTATCAAAATAAAGTCTCTCAACTCCATTTCGGTTGAGCCGGCAATCTATTCCGCCCAAATCTCGAAAAAGAACCCTTCACGGAATGGAGAGGCAATCGTCTGCGGCGCGAAAAGCAACTCTTCGGGGTCAAACATTGGTTATGTTGCTGCATGGGGCAATAAGACCCGTCCGACGATGATTAATCGGGCAGGATACCAATATGGGATGTCAGTTTTCGTCAAAATCCCAGAAGAAGGCCGTGTCGCTCAAGTCTACAACTCAATTCAAGATGTGTACGTGAATTGCCGCCTAACAGATAGCCCAAATCTTCGCGTCGAAGATCTTCGCGGCCGTTGGGTGATTGCTCAATTGCGCCGGCATACCACACACAAGCGTGTCTTGAAACTTCATTCCATGCCTTCGGACGTAGAAGGCCCTGGACGTTAATGTCAATTATTACAGAAATTGGGTGTTGTGAACACACCTATGAGTGATGACACAGGCACGCACGATTATACCTAAGCTCGATGAATGGATTGAATCATTCGATAAGATGAGTCCGCAGGCTTGGGACGAGTACATCGCTTCGGGCCACAGCGAAGAACTTTCGCAACTTCTCTCTGACCTTGAATCTCGGTTGGAAGGAGTGTTAGAACTCTTGAACAAAGGAGATGAATGGCTTGATTGAACGCTACAAGGGGAAGATTCCCAAGAAGTACTTGAGGAGAACAAGCGGCCCTGACGCCCCGTGCGTCCGAGCGCCCTTTGCCCACCTTCAAGAATTCAAGCACGATTCCTGAAGAAAATTACAGAGATATCAGCAAACAATCACCCCAAGAGATGAAACAAACCAAACCAGGAGATGAAGAATATGAAGAACCAAATGACCCCACTCACAATTGCCAATACCCTCGATCAATCC